>Ga0153959_1000052_pt1 | contig 79795 bp, 115 predicted proteins | sample TSFL043MetaG_FD_104685 | JGI IMG/M metagenome (GOLD analysis project Ga0153959, IMG submission 104685) | Attine ant fungus gardens microbial communities from Florida, USA - TSFL043 MetaG | ecosystem: Host-associated > Fungi > Mycelium > Unclassified | place: USA: Florida, Wekiwa Springs...
ACGAGAATCTTCAGCTTCCACTTGATCGCTTCTTGTTGTTGCCCTTGGACATTACAACTCTCCACGAATTGCCATTCACAGTTTACCAACAAAAAGTTGACTCTGCTTTTCGATCTGCGACTGGAGCCCCGTCCGATGGCTCAGACAAACCTACTCTTGTACACTTTACCAGTTCTTTCCTTGAACATACGCGGGAAGTGATGGTGAGCTATGGAAAAGACGCCATGGAACTTCATGACATTGTCGCGGTTTGGTGTGCTATAGAAAACCCCCCAATACAAGAGGGTGGAGAAACAGGTGCTCTTTCTCCAGGATGGAAAGGGTTTGACCGGATCTTTGACATTGAACGGTATGTTTGTTCTCTGAAGCATGGTGCTACCAGTTGAAATTGGCCCAAAACCCTCAGAAATGGAGAGCTAACCCGGGGAATGCTCGTTGTTGATCGACGCAATGACCAGACAGCTTATGCTCCAGGCACCAATCGTGCAGAACTTCAAAAGCAGCTGGACTCACTAGGTCTCTCGCACAAAGTGTGGGAATCCGTTGCAGTCCCAGCTCAGGCGGAACATGATAGTCATGCCTCTACGATTATCGGGACAGGCATCTGTTGTGTTAACAACACTCCAGGCCCGGAGATTCTCTTGAAATTGCTGCTTCGTAGAGTATGGGGATTGTAATTTCATATTCGAAGTCAAGATTACAGTATTTGTCTAAATCTTCATGTAGAAATGAATAGTTCACCGGCCTCGAAACGCGTGCAATACTCAGATCAACGTGTTCAGTAACTGATCCAATTCTTGAGCTATTTGACACGTAGTCTCATTTCCCTTACAAGAACCGGTTTATCTCAAAAATAGAACCTGTAACAGACTGCTACAATAGAAGTGTCAGAACCTGAATTAAAACAAAGAGCAGAAATAGAACTAGTCCAAGGAGTTCATTGACAGGGCGCAATAATTAATCGAGCCGTAATACACATCATGGTAAGTGACAGATAATGCCACTTCCTGTAAGGTAGCTGGGCATGCAAAATACCTAGAAGAATATGTTTGCCCAAAACGAGTCTTGATAGAACGTCACTACTCCCCACCCATCAGAGAAGGGATACCTGAAGCTGATACAGACGTAGAAAGACTCAAGGTGCACACCCAATCATGAACAGTCCAAGAAGCAAGAAGAGGTACAAACACTTCCTGAACTGAATAGAGGTCAATGTGAATATCAAGTTTGGACTTCAGTCAAAGAAACATATTAATACCCAATGCGTCACCACTTTTATGAAAAAACCTAGATATAGATGATCAGCAATAATGGAGTCGTACTACGGTATTTTGGCCTTTTGAGTGTTATGACAAAATGACTTGCTGCCGCTGTTCCATCTTCCGAGCTAGAGAGATGACATCTGTCCAAGTAATGACAAGTATGGAGAAAAACATAGATTATATTTAATGCTTTGAATACTAACTGATGTGGGTTGCAGATTCCACCCTACTATGAACGTCGCTGTAGATGGTTGAAGGTCGAAGAGACTATCTGCATTCGTAGGTGCAACGTACCCCAGAGATGATAAATAAATATGGGCTTTTCCAATATTGTAATGCATTCTCGCCCAGGCACCGATCCAACATCAATGGAAATGCGAAACCAGTGACCATTGAACGGACAATCAGCTTGGATCCTTTGGAAAACAAAAAACTTCGGACAAAATAGAATTCAAATTCTCCGTACACGCGGACAGGTGACAGCTACTATTCAAAAGACACTAGGTAAGTCTCAATGGGACATTGTTCACCTGATTGGGACGGCTTGATTGGGACGGCTGAATTTGGCGCTCAAAAACCAAGACGCTGCATGTCGCACAAATTCTCCGCATATGAGTCTGAATCTCAGCAGAAAGCATTAGCTAAAAATTTGTCATCTGACAAACAAAACTGTGCCGATCATTCGCCGATCATTCCCACAAGGGCAATCATGGGTAAGCTGCATCCAGAGCAAGACAGGCAAATATAGGAGGGCCTTCATGTTACTCTTGCAAGCCTCTCTTTCTTGCTTCATCTCCTACAAAGTATGTTGATGGATAGTCGCTACGATTTCTCCATTTACCTCGTCAATGAGAATGCAATGGTGTTCGAATTTAACATTGTAGGCGCTATCCGTGTCCGGAATGGAGCTACAATGAATTAGCACGTCAATGATATGTGTGTCTCCACAAGCTGTACTCTGCATGAGTACAAGTTTGAGTCCTCCTTGTCTATATCAATAGGACCATTGGTGTGGGAAGTTCCGGAGCTTATCTCCGCTGTACCCCTAATTGATTTTGTTGTGATTTTAACTTGAATTGATACCACCTTGTGGGAAGTTAAGCGACATGGTCATATCTTGCGCCATATTCGTCCAGAACTCTGTCTCCATCTCGGTCGTACATCATCTCTCCTTCCCTCCATGACAAGAGGTCGTAAAAAAGACCTTACTATCCCCCCCACTAGGGCCCTCGTCCAACAGCGCGACTATCGTGCTCGCAAAGCCCACTATATTGCCGACCTCGAGGAACGAGTCCGGAGGGTAGAGGCTGAGAATTTTCAACTTCGCAAAGATCTTGAAATTGCTAGAGCAGGTATATCTGTTCCGGCGACTCCGCTAAGCCACCAAATCGTAGGCAATGCTTTCTTTTATCCCAACGTCCAAATGTTGAAAGCCGATGACAGACAGAAGCATCCCACGATTTGATACATCATCTTTCTCTTGCAACAGATAGCCTGAGCCGCTTACAGTACCTGACATCCTCGGATAAATCATGTCCCCTGAAGCTGCCGCCTCTGCAGCTGCCTCAGACAGATAGTCCTATTCAGGGACGTTTGACGCACTTTCTGTCTCCCATTCCGTCCCCTCTTTCTCCTCAACCAGGCCTTTTACCAACTCCTCCTATCGTTCCAGCATCACCTACTTCGACAGTGTCCCACCCTTCCAGCACTAATCGCTTGTCGGGTCGTAAACGTCTCTATCGCGAGGAATCTCCTGAGCCTAACTCACCACCGCATCATATTGAAAATATTTCTCCGCGTTCAGACAGCTCGAGGGAAAGCCTCAGTCCTGAATTGGAATGCTTGCTCGGCATCCGAGACGTAATTGAGGGCAATAGAGATAAGGAAGATAGGGATCCACACTTTCGTGAGCTTCTATCAATGCGGTCAACTTCGGAACCGTCGTACGCTCGTCAAGACCACTTTCGGCACCCTTGCTAACAAGATTTTGAAGGGATGGTTGCATTTCTTTGCCCAATGTTGCCTCGTACATCTTTCAACTATATTTACCGTTTCGCCTTTTGATAAGTCGAGCTTAATCTTGTGTCTATGTCTATATTTATCAACATAATGGACTAGGTTGATACAACGCGAAGAGCTGTCCTTCCTTCGTATCTTAGGTTCTATCTACTTTTCCCGCTATCGTCCAATCTCTGCCTTCGGATAGCACTGCCTAGGTTAGGAAAAAGACTACTGCAGCTTTGATCATCAAGCAAGTAGTTTCAGCACTTGCAGCAAGTCCAAGCCACAAATTATTTGTTACAATTAGGGATCAAAGAAAAGTAGACACCAAGACTGATACCAAATTGACCCCTGAATGTGAACTGAACCAAGGACTACAGGAGCCAAGACCATGAAAAATCTCCATCTCAATAATAAAATGTATACAGTACCAGTTGTAGTATGGTTGGCACATTATACAAACACACCTATACTATACCCTCTGCCTTGCCTAGAGACATGAATTCCACATCTGCAGAGTTGTTAAGAGATGTGCATGATGAGTGGCTGCTAAAGCTGCCATCAGCAAAAACTGATTCTGATCATATAGGATACATCATTATCCCTTTATTGTAGGCTGGATCCTTCTCTTTAATCTCTATCATCAACGCTAATCTATATGTTGTCCAGGTGTCACGGTAGATGTTGAACGGATGCTGTGTGTACAGAAACCGTCTCACGCATAGCGCACAGACTGTGGGTAGTATCACTTACTATTTTTCAACTGTAAATAAGCTTTGTTCTCAGCTACCATCATCGCGCTCAGTCTCTAACTACCTAAGCCTTACAACCATGTGAGCTTGTGCATCAATCCACTACGCTACGCTCGTTCCTCAGAAACAAATTGTCCTCTGGACAAAAGCATCCATGCCAGGACAATGGAAATCATAAGGTTCCATCATCCAGAGTCCAATAGGGACACTGAGGTAGATATTTGGTAAGGTGATAGAGGAGCTACCTTCCTGAGTGAAGAGACATGCAAAGGCAAGGTGATGGATACGACATTTGATGCTGTTGGATGTAGATGCATTTGGCATCGTTAACTCCACACAAACATTTATATCATTGATGAAGTGGTTAGCCTCTGCAACTGAAGTTACTTTGTCCCGTTCCTGATATCCCAAGGCGAGACAGTCAAAACTCCGGGTAACAGTTCTCTGTAGCACCTTCATTACCAGGTAGGTAATCCAGAGACAGTCGTGACACCGCCAAACTCAAAGAAGCACTGCAATCTTGTATGGAGAGCTTTTACCATCGTTTGGCAGGTGGGTGCATGTGGATGCATTTTGTGGTGCATACACGGGAACCGCCAGGCCATGGTATGTGGAGCCTGGTATTAAAGCAAACCAGAACACTGGATATGTTCGAGACCTGATAATCTTCTCATGGGGCCTCGATTAATCGGATCAGGCACGAACTAAAGACAGTCTGAGCGATGCATTGTCTTATCGCCACAGCGAGCAACGCTGGACCAAAGATACTTTGGGCAATAATCTCTACATTGGTGTCTGTCTTCTCAGATGAAAACTTCACCATTGGCGCATTGGGAGGAGTCTGACGCAATTCTAACATGAGCACCGACTCACCGGTACCAACCAAGGAATCGATAGATTTGAAATTATATGTCGGGGCAGACAGAAGCTAGATATGAGGTAGACCTGAGGAATAGCCGCTTCATGATCACGAAGGAAATCTCCGCTGCACAGCATCGGTGAGCAGTTGTAAGCGGAGAGGTTGACTGCATCAAGTCAGTGAGGCTCTCTTCGACACGTCATACGATGGGATAGTAGTAATAAATGGGCAGGAGTCGCACTGCCAAAATTTGGTTACTTTTCCGCACAAGGTCTTCATTTTTGCCGGGCATGGTTGGAAAAACAGACATACGATACTTCGTAGATCAATCATCACTAACAGCGTTGAATCTTGGGCACCGAAGATGCAAATCAGAAATGAGTGCAAAAAAGTGAGTGTGATATAAGCAGTACAAAATTTGCAAGGTCCTGGGGTTGTCTCTAAGAGTTATTAATCTCGTAAGGATGTCGCACAAGTTCATCGTACAACTCCGTAGGCAGATCACGAACAAGAGTGACAGCAATGCCGATGACAGGTAACGCATCCAGGGGAGGGAATGTGCGCAGTAAACGCATTGGACTGGAATTTCGAAATGATCATGGATAAAAGTGCCAGTAACGAAGAATCACATACCTGGAGGAGGCCATGACATCATCTCGTATCAGAAGAAGCTGGGCGATCACACAGAGCACATTCAAGTGGACGCCAAAGGCCAAAAGGAAATCCCAGAGCCGCAGAACTTCATCTAGCGGAGGCGTACATGCACACAACGTTAGAACGGCTATAAGTCATAAGTCCAGGGCAAGAAATTTGTGTTAGATCACCCACAAGGAAATGCATAAATCTCTGCGGAGAGATTCTTGGATCGTAAATGAGCATATAATATAGGGTCAACTATCCTCAGGCAGCGATCTAGTAACTGCTAAAGTTGTCAATATGCATTTGGAGACAGATTCCACATTCACCTTCAGTCCACGGTGAACCCCTTCTAAGGTTGGTTGAACGTACAGAGGACAACATTCTTCAATAAACTTCGCGAAGCAATAGAAAGCTTCAACTTCAGACGGCATAGTGTATAGGAATGGTGCAGCCAGTACATTCATTCCTTGAACGTATGTAAAACCAAGTTGTGATGTTTCTTCTCGCTGATCTAGAAGGAAAACTCAGTGGGAGGGGACGGATGGTCATAAACCAGGATTAGTCTCTACCATGGTTTCGCCAGACAAATGCATCCAGAAGGCGGACGAGCATATCTTCACGAACACGTTCTTTGAACCCTTTGTCTGTCGCCAGTGTCCTGTGTCATCTAAGAAATGGGTTTCATTGTGGAAAGTTTAATGCAACCTTACCGAAATGTATCGTTTCTGATCTTCTCGCGTACTTCACAAGGCCCTCGGGAGACGTAACGAAGAAAGTTATCGGCTGAGAGATCAATCACCCGAAGTAGTATTTTCCAGATCCTGGGACGTAATGTGGGATCCTTACAACATAATCAAATGCGATTGCTGGACAATGACATAACTCACCACAGAAGAAGGGATCCCATCAACAAGGATCAATCGTCGTAGTTTCTTTGTCCCGTCATCTGGCTCTCCTGTCGCTCGGGACCTTGAACTTGGCTTCCAGTAGTTTAATATCTTGCTAAAAGAATGTGCTGTTGCCTCCGGACTACTTGACATCGTTCATTAACAACATGCTTCCGGCCTGAGGTCATTTGAGACTTATGGCTCACGTAATCAAAAGGAATGCCGTTCGCTTGCTGATCTGCGCAATCTTTCATCATGAATGTGCCTTTTATCTCTTCTGGAGCGCTGAGCAGGAATCATTACACACTTGTTCGTAAAGTAGAGGACTCAGATTCGGAAGATTCCGTCAACAGAGTTCTCGATACAGAGGTCAAGTCTGTCCGCGAGCAGCTAGCCCGACCCAATCTGCCACTTGTTTGTGCTACTTCCTTCCGAAGCATGTCAATGACACTGAAATGAAAACAGAGAAGATTGAAAGAGGCACTCATAATACTCTTGTACTGTGATATGGCTGCTCCTACCTCGATCTTTCCGCGTGGTACTTTTGACTTTGCTATACTTCATGCCCTCAACCTGGCAGAAGCAGGTACTACCATTGAAGACAAAAGAACGGGTGTGGGAGATCTTTAAAGTTGGCTGCTTAGAGACTCAGCAATTTCAGGTTATCTCTTTTGCGCAGAGATGATGGAACCGAACCATGAAATGAGACTGATGTTGGTCAATACCTTACGCAAAGTGAGCCTCGAAATACAGAACGTTTTCATAGCTAACATCCATTGTAGGATCTAGAACATAGTGCAATTTCCCGCATATGTCTTGCTCTAGACAACCTCGTACACGTTTCTTCTGCCCACGTCATACCTGCGATCCAAAGGCGATTTCCTGAGTTACTGTCGCATAATCAGTCAGTATGTATTGTGAATATGTTTGACATGAATGCCAGATTAAAGGATTGCACGGAAAGTCCATCTGTGCGACGCAGGGCCCTTTATGCTGCTCGAGCACTTTCCAAGCATGAACCCGAACTTCTTGAGCAAATTCATTCTAGGATCCTCACCAGGCTTAAAGATCCAGACATGAGTACTACAGCTGCCGCGTTGAGGGTCGCTGAAACGTTGTCTACTGTGAGCTGGGCCACAAGCAAGAAAGCGCGTGCCTTACATTCATTCTCTTAGATAAACCCTGCATTGGCGCCAGCTATCCGAAATGAAGTAAATGAAGTCTTTGAGAGCTGCGTCAATACGTATTCTGCGATAGGACGTGGGGTCATTGTGGTTGCTTTAGAAGCTCTCCGTATCGTAGGGTATGTTTGTACCAATCAAAGGATGCAAGTAATCAATTTCTCCCAAGGCTCAGGATATCATCCCTGTCGGCCGCTTTTAATCTGTTGATATCTTCTTCATCTAGCCACGATACAGGTATGTGTCACAATCAGAGCCTCGTAAATATGACTTATTTCTTATAGCGGTTGTAATGGGATTATATCATTTGTTCAAGTCTTTCAATCAGGCAACTCTACATGCTCTCGAAGAACAGACTCAAATTTCCCTCATTGGCTCTGTACGCGATTATCTGACGTCCGGGATTCCGAACGAGACCTATTTGTTTCTCTCTTGTTTGGAGTGTGTAGATCCTAGACTTTGGTCTGGGGCATCCGAGGATATCCCTGCGGCGCTAGAAGCCCGGGAGGTTGAACAGATCATGCAATTTCTTGATTCCAACGATGACTTGATTCGTAAAAAGGTATCTAAGGCATAATACGATTCATTTGAAAATATGCTCATTTGCTTGTAGACGCTTCATTTACTTGGTCAGGTAGATGAAGGTGTATTGGATGTCTATTACTCCCGTGCTGTCGCCCTGACAACGCAAGCCGTTCTACCCTTGAAGGACCTGAATGCAAAGACCAAGAGGCTTCTAGAAATCTTGGAGGTCATTTCTAGAGAGAACGGGGAGCTCTACGCAAGTCAGATTAAACGGCTTCTTTCCCAGATAGAGACCCATGTCATGGGAAATGGGATTATAGATGCTGCAATCGAAGGTATACTTTTACGTCTCAGAGTTGGTGAGCTTCTAGCATCGAGATGATATCTAGATTTACAGGGACTGATCAATCTTTGAAGCCGATCCCACGTTTCAAGTGCCTTGCGCTACAGCGATGTTGGCAACATTATGTGACAAAGACATAGAAATTGGTCCAACGATGACAATCATTCTAGCTGCATTAACCACTGAGTACTCTCATTTGGTATCTCTCTCGCCTGTCCAGTTGCTATCGGGAATTTGCCATAGGTTATCTCGTTACCAGCGTGAGTATTGCTTCAATGAATTATTCATGGCATCTGATATCGTGATAGCAACTGTTCAGGAGCCCTGCCTGCTGGCAATGCTCAGGTTGGCAGCAGATTGCGAGGAGGTACCCGAACAAGCCATACAAGTAGTGTCAGAAGCGGTTCAAACTGCTGGTCGGCACATTCGCCGTGTGAGTAGAATGGAGGTCAGCTGCACTTAATAATTAAAAGGGACATTACTCTAGCGCTGCGAACAATTTTTGACCCTCGCCAGTGGCCGAAGGGAGGTGCTACTTGGTATTGTTGGCAACAGCAAAAATTTGACAGTGGGTTGTTTCATGCATTTTCTCCTACTGAGATATTAACCAATCCATGGACGCCTCAAGCTGCCAGACTTTCTAGAGGCGCTGGAAATCCATACTGGCAACCTCTTGCACAAAGATGTTGATCGTGATGTAGAGACAAAATCCCTCCAGGGTTCTGAAGCGCTGTCTCGAACATCATGTCGCGAAGCATCCTCCAGCAAAACGTGGTATCAGACGAATGATACACCCCAAGCCTGTCTCAGCTTGCGGACTGGTTCCCCTTCAACTCCTCAAAGTATGTTGGGATCTTGAAAGGAATTGATCAGCGCGCGTTCGCCAGGCTCATTGGGTTTAGGTTCGCTGCCAGACGCTAGGACAACGGCATTCAATGGAATGAATATCATCACGAAGGTGCGGTGCTTTATGTATATCTGTTTTCGAATCCAATCATCAAACGAGCCTTTAGGAACGATTCAGCTCAGATTCTACAACAGGGACTGATATGGAAGATTTGGTGAGTTCCACTTTTGATCGGCACAGAAATATGCCCGAATTTGATATCAGAACTCCCGCATGGATCTTATCGCATTTGATTCTCCATCTATACTCGGGTCTGGAAAGGGCGCGACTGAAAATGAGAGTGCTCAACGAATACTTGACTTCGAGAGCATCTGGAACTCCGACAAAGATATGCAACAACGTGCGAGGGGTTGGTATGATGCGCCCGTAGAACAAGTAGTCAGACGGTTGCAAGGAATAAATCATTATCAACTGCAAATCAGACCTGCAGATATGTTACCATTTGCAGGTAAGTGTCAGGGATTTTATTAGAAAACCAGTCAACACGCCAACCCTGTCACAGGTGATCTGAAAATTATGATATTATCGAAAGGCGAGGGTGGCTCTGATGGAGCTATTCTATTGAGACTCAGAGGTTTGGATGAAGATACCAGTCTTTGGTGGCTGCGTTGTAGTAATCTTGATTTACGAGATCAGGTCCAGCAGCTTCTTGCAGATCAATAAACTTTCCATCAAGGAGGTCCAATTTGGTTGACACCCCACTGATCATCAGTGGCTAATTCGACCTAAGGCTGTTCATCCGTATTAAAGTCTCAAACATTATGTGACAATGCGTAACATGCTCGGCGCAATTCGTCAGCCGCATCGAGATCATCGGGCCAGATGGCAGTGGACGTGGGAAAGTCAGATGACTATATGAAACAAAAATTGACCGTCTGTGGGTTTCTTCACTCTTCGTCCTTGACGAACCTCCAATTGCCCTGTACAACTGCTCTATGAAAGTTTCCTTACTGAGGTATTTTTCTCTGGCCTAAGTACTTTGGTGGACAGTCAGGACTCATCTTTTCCCTAGTTTGATTCAACAAGTAAACGCAGTGCTCTTTGGTCCATCGCTCCTTGTTATTCGGGAACCCGACCGGCCCCCTTAGTGTTAATAGTGTCTTATCCTTTTCTGTCATAGACCTCTATGGGCTAGGTCTGTGTTCGTATATCCAGCTCGCCGGTGCCGCTCGAGGACTTCAGCTCTTCACCTGTTTTACATTTTTCATTAAATACAGAAAAACCAGAACTTACAATGAACGTTCTCAAGACCCCTCACTTCTTCCGCCCTGCCAGCCGTCCTGCTAGCCGCCCTTCTTCCCCCTCGCCAGCTCCTGCTTCAACCACATGCACCGAGATCTCCGTAACTCCAGACAAGACTGTGAAGTCACTCAATAAATTCTCCCTGGGCAACTTTCGTCGCCCTACTCCTGTCTCCGCATCATCAAGCCCAACGCCTCTTGTCCAAGATGGCTCTTATCTGCAAACGCTCAGCTTGAAATTCAGTGAAGCTGTTTCGAAGGCGCTTGTACAACCTCCGAGCCTCGGGTTTCCCAGTGAACTCGTCTCTGGCAAACGCCCGATACCGCAGGGACGAGGTCATGTATTAGGTTCCCTCATTTCGTTGTATGTTTATAACCTTTTTGCCTGCCCCTCCTTTGTTGATATCATTCCCTTTAGAGAACTACTTGCCAGCCAGCATAATCCTCATTTGCATCGTGCTATTCTGCGATCCCTCCACCGTCCACTCTCCGTTTTGCTCAGCAATTTGTCCGCTCATCTCTTGCCTTTGCTTGGGTCCCCTTTATTTCACTCGCCGTTCTTGCCTACTAATCCGAATCCGACACTGAATGCCACTCAATCTCACGCGCTCGCAATTGCAACCTTTGCGCAGGAACTTCTTGAGACATTTGATGAATTAGGCTTGGGAGTAGATGCAGATGTACGCGGAGACGGTCTTAAATCAATCCGAGAGGGTCTTGTCTCTATTGTTCATCGCGTTGTCGGCCCACTCGTTGCCAGCATTCGTGATGTAATTGTACCCATCATCGAGGCATTAGAGAGTGCCAATGACAGTCAAGCCAGATCATTGGTTGGAGCTAAGGCTTCGACTATCTATCACCCTTCAATTGTTGCCTTACGGGCAGTCATGCCTATTTACGCAAAGGTTCTTTCCAGGTACACGGCTACTTCTGCCTCTCACACGATTCTTGCTTCATTCCTCATTGCGATTGTATGGAAGGGTCTTGTTGCCTTGTCCAATCGCCCGTATGCGCCTTCGGCTCCACCATCTCCGGATTTGGTGTATAACAAAAAGGTCCGTGCGCTAGTCCGTACGCCATCACCATATCACACTCCCCCGGTTACACCTCCATTGGGGCGCTTTTCGCTTAAGCTTCCTCCCTCTCGTCCGCCTTCTCCTCCTATCAATGGTGCTCCTGCGAGTGTCTCTGCCGATGCACAGGCTTTGTTTGATCTATTGAGTACCCTTCCACGCCCGAGTATTGGCAAAGAGGCGACTCGTCTGGCACGAGAGGCCGTAGATGAGGCTTTCGATGCACTTGAGGCGTTGTCGGTACTCCTAGGTGCCATTGACAAACGGAGTTACAATGGTGGTACTCCCATAGTTACGGTCCGAGAGGTGCACGAGCTTGTTAAGGATGTCCCACTCCTTATAGCCCTGCCTATTATGTCAGGCGCCTATGGAGGTCAGGACCCGGGATCGGTTGCCGCTGTATTAGGTCTTTCCGAGGCCGAATATCGGAAGAATTGTCTTAGTGGGATTGGCCGTGCAGAAGAGTGTGCACCTGTGATTGCTCAGCGCGTTATGGACGCTTTACAAATTAAGGCTGAGTACTGCACCAACAGCTCTCTGCGGATCCAAACTGGACCCAATATCATTCATGAGTGGCTTCAGCTAGAAATTTCGACTAACTGAATGCCAATGATTCGTTTTAATTAAACACATCTCTCTCCTTATATCTAGATCGGAGTGAAGTCTAATTCCAATTCATTGTCTATGTTTCTTGTAACTTTACTCAGCTTCCAGCGTTGTTCACATTCTAGTACTGTCACGTTATCGTCTTTTCTTCATTGTTAATCAAAGTTGAAATAGAGACAGAGATGTCATAGATTCCAGCCTATACAAATTTGATAGTTTAAGAGGGTACATGCCCATAGCAGTGACATGACGCCAGGATAATCGACTGATACTTCAATTTCATCTTTTGAGTGTGACTTATATTTTACGCACCAATGTTGTGACAAGAGAACTTTTGATGACATTGTCCTGATGCATAGCCTTGACGGAGAAACAGGTCAACATCATAAAATTTGAGAAGGTCATAGCGAGGTAAGGAGCAGTTCAAGGCCTTGCAAGTAATGTCCCCTGAGAATTTTAATTTCGCGTAAGATCTAAACTGCAACCTCTCCAAACGATAAGTTTTGCATAGATTTTGAGTACAGCATAGGACTGAGAAGAAAGTATTTCCGATACGCTGATGGCTTGTCAGAGAATCAATATGATTGACACACACAGAGAGCATAACAAAATCAAACTATTAACCTTGCATGTCACCAAGCCAAGCTCGCTGTGATTTTGGCGCTCGTGTCAGCAGCCTGATGGAAGTACTGCAAAGCAAAAATAGTCACCTTCAGCACGTTTCTCAAGTCTGGTCTTCTCCACGAGCCGAGAAGTGTGTTGATTTAATATGTCAACATATGGCTTGAGGGATGTCTTTTCCCAATCTGTCCTAGTCAATGGTATTCGAAACCGATTACGTGTCAGGCTAACCATAGTAATGCTCGCCACTAGTGCCATCTGAAGTTGTTGCAGTAATACCAATGGTATCGAGCTCATGAAGGAGCTGAGTGACTGATGGTACCATCTCAAGGTCGAAATCATCAATCTTCTCTGGGTCGATTGGAACTGAAACACGGCCAGTCTTGGGGTGTACACAGAAAGGTGCTTTCAACAAGTGGTTTCGATGCTTGGAAACCTCAGCATCAAGACGTGGATAAGTATAATAGATTTGAATGTCATGCCATGCAGCTGAGAGCACAGACTATGAACATGATGGACATCCTAAGAACATTTTACAGAAGATCATTGGGCGACTAACCTTCTGTTGCTTATCACGACAGGATCTCACTTTTTCTGTGAAACAATCCCATACATCTTTCGACGAGGAACCAGCCACTTTCTCCTTCCTGAGTTGTTCAGCAACTTTTTCGTCAGGGATGAGCTTGCAGAAGAACTCAAACCCCTCATCTGTCGCAAATAAATCTTGGTCATTGAGTATCAGATCGACAAATACGGGACTAAGCGTCTGATAGGCATTCCTAAACGAGAATTTTAGATCATTACAATCTCGGACACCAACGGACTCACTGCAAATGAGCCGGTAATAGTCGGGAGCCGACACGTATTGTGAGGGTTTGCGAAGACTCTTTCCCTCCGTGTACCACAGTCATCCACCCGACAATCGCCTTGCGCTCTTGATCTGTCAGTTCCATTGCTTCTTGATCTGAGACCCACAGATGGATTCCACGACGACCAGAATACACCCACAAGAGGTGTTCATAACCAAATTGGTCACGGATCCCATGGTCCAGAACGCGGACAGCTGCTGTAATGAATTGCCAACAGCGCTTGCAAATATCAGCGTCTGAACAACAGGTTCGGATGGGATCATAGTCTGTCATGTCGATATCGAAGACAAGCTCGCGCTGGAGTGGCTGATATACGCTGGGGCGTACTGTTTTTTTATCCCTAGGCTACACGCTGTAAGCTAGTAGACCTAGATATTGCTCTAGTGCTCACTCGAACAGAGTAAACGGGACCAATTTCGAATCGAGTCGGATTTAGTTGGCATACTTGTTTTTTGAGGTCGTCAGCTGTAGAGAATGAGTTGTGTCGTACATATACATCTCCTCGCAATTCGAACGCCCATTCTCTGTGTGTAAAAAGACGCGTAGGAGTATGGCTATGGTTTAACCAGGTAAAGATTGATTTGAAGGGGTAGAGATGCCGGTAATATGTCAACATCACCTCTGATCATATCAACGAGAGGGACGTTGACCCGGGAGTGAATGCATACCTGGAAGAGTGTGGTCATAATAATCAGCTTCAGTAGGCATAATCAAAGTACTTTGAGTGGCGCGACGAATTTCGCGTCGTGTCACTTTTCGTCACCTTTGCGTCACTCGTCAGTTATCACTCAGGACTTATTTGTTCTCCAAGTCATCTAGAAGAGCCCTCACAATGGCATATTTGTGTTCCCTGCCACTTCCATCCAACATGCTTTTGAAGACAATTAACTAACGCTAGGATCGAGCACACCACCTAATCTCCCATATGTCAACTCACCGTAAATGGATATCTCTGTGCCGCTTACATTCAAACCATGAAAATTTCCTGCTCAGTCATTTTTAAGATCGGAGCATATGAAACAACTGTTTTAATCAGAATCCGAGGGGAGGAGCAAAACATTATAACAGGTCCGTCAGGATCTATTGTCACAAGTCAATACCTGGTGGGTATGGAACACTGCCCAGCTAAATATTTTCACAACTTTCTGACTACGTGATGTGTGGGCCCGACTAACTATGATGAATGCCGCAATGAAAGACACCCGTCCAATAGTATCACCAAAGCTGTTTGGTCTGCGGTATCATCTTAAAATTTCTCTTGGAAAGGAGGCAGGTACATTGCACTCATAGATTGCTGGATGGATCATAGCTGTCCTTTAACACGCAAGGGGTTTGCATCTTCTAGCAAGTTCTTGAGTGAGACAAAAGGCGGAAAATTTGATCTGGGAATGCATTTGATATGAGATACCCTGAAGAAGTGTGAAGCAGGAGTGAGATTGCAGTATATATCGATGTTTACAATCGATGTTTACTCGTCCGTCTCTTTGCTGATACTAACTGTCTAACTGTATTGAACAGGTATCTACGCAATGGAATATACAGTAGCTCATCCAATCCTCAGGCCTGAAATAATTGTTATGCAAGAAATTTATTGGTGTTGATCAATTAGCCCCAAGATTGAGCTCAGCAGGTACCCCTATCTCAACTATGTGCACAATCTCGTCACAATCAAAATCACCGAGAGAAAGATACAACTTTCTAGTCCACAGGAACCTTCTCATGGTCCAACTTTCGAATATAATAGTGCAAAAAAGGGTTTTCAGTCCGAACAATAAAATAAACATCTATTGTAATACCCCTAAATCTTGAGTACTCAAAAACATCAACAAAGCATGTTCTTCGAAAAAAAGACGTTTTGAATATCAAGAATCAGTTTACCCAACCAATGGTGCACGTTCCTCATCACTGAGTGCGATTCTTCCTGATCCTCGGTAAAGACCGAATGCACCCTTCAGGACCCAAATCAATGCTAAGATAGCGAATGCAAGGGCAGACCAATGGACGAAAGCAGGGTGCCGTTGCTCAGAAAAGATTGCCCAAAGGGACCATGCAATGGCTATCGAAGCCGGAAGATCACCTTCTGGAGTAGAGAAAGCATAGGTCGCAGCAGTACCCTCAAGGAAGAATCTTAACAGTGACAAGGGGTCAATGATGATGTCAAGAAAAGAAAATGAATCACATACAATGCGAGGAACACAAACACTTTCGTCCAATTTCCAGCTGCATGATGAATTTTGTCTATACCAAAGGCCTCAAAGGCTGTGAGAACGACAAGAACAGTCGTCCAACCATGGTAAAGAGAGAACGGAAGGTGTACAAAGAGTTCGTCAGAGAAACTTTCAGCAGCATGGTATTTCTTGACTATATAATAGATGTGCTAGGAATAGGAGTCAGAGTGAACTGGGCTATAGGTTGAGACAATGACAAACGCACAGTCACCGCGGAACTCACGAAGAGTGCGAAAACGAAAGCTAGTGTTCCATAAGTAAGAGAAAAATAAAGGAACCTTGGTGGGGCCATACCGATGATGTAGTGTTGCGTAGCCCAAAGATTCACATAGATGGCATTGAGTACAGCGAGGAGTGGAAATCTCCAGGAGATCCCATCAATGATTACACGTTTTCCCTGCGGGAAGAACTGATAGATGACTGTACCAAGGAGGAGGACATGGATTAGAGACCAGATGAGGAACGCCCAGGGAGCAGGAGTAATATAAGTCTCTTTGCCGTGATAGTAAACACCTTGTGGTGCAGCGACGGTATAAACGTTAGACCCGAGGAAGACAAGGTAGACAATAATGTTAACGACTTTCAAAAGAATTCCATCTTTCCAGGAGTCAGTCATGGCTGTGGGTGGATGAGTGGAAATGGTGCGACAGTGCTATAAATGCCTCGAGGCCGGCCATGACGTTAATTACATCACGTGTCCTCGTGATCGAAATATTTGACAATCGCCCTTAAGTAGGGGATGTCTGACCAGATTCTGAACGGTTTGTAAGGAGACTATCTTCCAACCCATGTCCTGCACAAAGTGCAATAAATCGCATAGTATTGTTCAAGCATTCCTAGTGACTTGCTATGACTGTAAACGCAAGTGGCATCATCGTAAGTGTACTCATTAATTTGTCAATTCTTCCAACCGGTTCTTTTTGAAGGCTGCCATCTGCCTCCTGTACCTGACCAGGAGCTTATAGCCCGAATAAGAGCAGATAATTTAGGAGACAAGGAAAATGGTCTACAAACTTGGAAGTGTGGTTACTGTGTGGAAGGGTTGGATATCCATAAACCTGACATACAAGGATCGATTCCACCATCATCCGCAAAGCTCTCTTCCAATCTTCAACCTCAACCGACTTCTCAATTACCTTCACCCAAAGATCCCTTTGTCTCAAACTTACAACCATCTATCTCTTCCCTCCAGGGAAATGCGGTCCAAATATCTTCTTCTGAATCTGCTCTTCGATCTTCAAAATCCAGCAGAACTCACCATGTTAAAGAAGTCATAGTAATTTCAGACTCAGACAGTGATACCCCCCCTCCTTCAAGGCTTGGAAAACCTTCTATCTTGGGTCCAAACTCCCCTACAGCCTTGTCAGGACCCTCAAGTGCTGCCGTTGAGAAATCAATTTCACGTCCCAAAGCTAGACATGCTCTTTCTCAAGAAGAGGAAAAGAGCTCGTATTTCATTGAGGACGTACGACATCCGCAGTCGATATTTCATCGATCCTCCAGCTCTCATCAACCTATTCGATCTACAGCAGATGCAAATAAAATTATCACCTTGACTGGTCCCTCACGACCGAGGAACGAACCAACCAGTGTGAATGCAATAGAGTCAAGTCGAGTAGGAATCGATCCCATTCAATCCTTATCTCAGAAGGAGAATGAACGGAAAAGGGAGCTGTATAAGCAACAAGCAGCTCAAAACGAGAAGCGTAGAAGATATAAACACAAACAACGACAGCAAGAGCTTATGAGAGAAAAAGGCGAGGGCGAAGAACCTCAGGTTGAACGGGTAATCACTCATGTCGTGGATTTAACGTTGGACACTGAAAGTCCGGTTCTCGTTCGAGACATTGCCTTTCGGTCTTCCGAACCACCCAAAGCGATCAACCTTGAAGCTGACACTCTGGCTTCGCCCGTCCTCGTCTCTGTAACTCGAACAATGACTGAAAAAGATCACCAAAAGGAAACAGCGCTGAATTTATTTCCACAATGGAATAATCTGCGAAAATATAGCAGGGATATTAGGGACCGTAGCACACAAAAGACAGCTTGTGTTATACCTCCTCAAAAATCCAGGCGGAAATTTAAAGCCCGAAAACTTGGAGATGCACAGCCTCACATCTATCAATTCGATAGCACCGAATGGGTGAATCGTATGAAAAGAGGTCCCCGTTGAATTGGATCGATCATCCATCGGCAATATAGCTTGCATAGTGATTGCACGACGTCTGGCATGCCTTACTTCGTTTCGCAACTCAAGAGGAACAACCAGTGTTTGATGCTCCATGTTCATGTACTTATACGAATACGCCATCAGTTAGCTTGACTGTGAGTGTTCGAGGCATCATTGGTTCCTCTTATGTATCATGCTTGTGGCCAATCGTCATGTTTTGATGTTCATGACAGTAATTTGTTAAAGAATGACAGCAAGCCGACGTGCTGTTACAGGATGTTATGGTAAATCTACAGTATAATATAGGATACCGAGATAATATAAAGACTCTCACCTCAGGAGTCACCTACTAAGGTCGAGGGAGGAAACCATAGCTGCGTACCCCATTGTGCATCGCCGGTTGCCCGGTTATGAGGTTATAGAGAATGTTTAGGGTGGAGCTGAGGGCACGTCATCTGTAATGCAATTGTTTCAGGTAGGAGTCTATTATATCAATATCGTGACTATGGCGGTCCATATCGAGTCAGATGTTTGTTTGGATAAATGTCAATTGTTTCTGACCATGAGGAAGAGAACAAAAGTCAAACTCTGCTTTTGGGAAACCCTGACTTATCATAAAAAAGCATAAATCATATTTCCACTCGTAATGAAATAGCCTCCTGTGGCAATGGAAATCTTAACAACAACTATACCTCGGGGTGTCCCTGACATTACCACGGACTGTTGTCATACAGCGTGTAATAAATTGTTAATTTTTTTGAAAAAGTGTCCCTGACACCAAACCACCTGTTATGATGCTTCACGCGCTTCTCACACTTGCTTCTCACTTCTCACACGTGGCTAACCCTCAACCAGCACCACTATGAAAGTACCCAGGCACGAACCAAGAGTCTTTCAGGTACAGAACCTGACATTTAGAAGGCCGAACAACCGAGCTTTGTGCACCTACTCGGTCCCGAGAGTTGATCTTTTGCATAAATGTTACATTGCAACACATAGTATACAATGCTAGTCCTCGTCTATTCGATCATATCTACAGTCAAAGCGACGGTGATCCGTCGAGGACGAAGATGTTATCCGTGAAAGAAGGAATAACTAATAGAACAGGTGACAAACACAATGATACAGGGAAAGAGAACCACAGCCTAGATCTGGGGACCAGCCTCTCGAATCTTAGACTCGACGTCGTCTTGGTAAAGGGCAAACGCCTTCTGGAACATACCAGCTAACCTCCTTAGCTCTTTGTTGAATGCCTCCTTGTCCTGCCACGCAAGCGAAGGGTTCAACAATTCCCTAGGAACACCTTCCAGGGAAGTAGGGATCGAGAGATTGAAAGTGCCAAATGTCTCATATTCAGCCTTCGAGAGCTCTCCAGAGTGCACAGCATCGACAATACGACGAGTGTATTTGAGCGGGCAACGTTTGCCGTGACCAAACTTGCCACCAACCCAACCGGTATTGATAAGCCAGCAATTAACATTGTGCTTGGCCATACGCTCGGCCAGCATCGCAGCATAGCGGCCTGGATGAAGGACAATGAATGGGGCACTATAACAGGTGGAGAATGTGGGGATAGGTTCCAAGACGCCGTCCTCAGTACCAGGGGTCTTTGAGGTGTAACCAGCCAGGAAATGATAACTGGCCTGTGCTGGGGTGAGGCGGGAGACGGGAGGGAGAACACCGAAGGCGTCACAAGTAAGCATGATGATATTACTTGGTTGGCGATCGACGACGCAGGGGATTTGGGCATTTGGAATGTACTCGATGGGGTATGCGCATCGGGTGTTTTCGGTGATGTTGACATCGTCATAGTCGGGAATACGGTTCGAGGGATTGTAGACGACGTTCTCGAGAATCGAGCCATATCTGATGGCATTATAGATATCAGGTTCCTTCTCGGCAGAGAGGTTGATACACTTGGCGTAACAGCCCCCCTCAATGTTGAAAACACCTGTATCTGACCAAACGTGCTCGTCATCGCCAATGAGGAGGCGGTTAGGGTCGGCAGATAGGGTTGTCTTTCCTGTGCCAGAAAGACCGAAGAAAAGAGTGACGTCATTGTCACATTTGCCGACATTGGCAGAGGAATGGAGGGAGAGTTGACCGAACTTTACAGGTTGTAGATAGTGCTTAATAAATTAGTTAGAAATGCGTCTTCACGAGAAAAGGGAGACGAGAATCTACCATGACAGAGAAGACACCCTTCTTCATTTCACCAGCATACTCAGTGCCGAGGATAACCATCTCCATGCGCTTGAAATTGATTTCAACGGAGGTGGTAGAGCTCATACCCTTGGTAAAACGGTTGGCAGGGAACTGACCAGCATTGTAGATGATAAAGTCGGGCTCGCCAAAGTCTTTGAGCTGCTCCTCAGTTGGGCGAATGAGCATGTTGTGCTAAGACATGTCAGGAACAACATGAAAGGTGACTGGAGGACCATGACGTACCATGAAAAGGGCATGGTAAGCGCGAGCACAGATGACTCGGACCTTGATGCGGTATTTGGGATCCCACTGGACAGATGGACGATAAGATGAATATGGAACAGGATAAAAGAACACGCACGCCCGCATAACCATCAAAGACATAAACATTGTCACGAGTATTAAGATAATCGATGGCACGCTCACGATTGATTTCGAAAGTGTCTGAAGGAGGATTAAACAGTGGTCGCGTGAATAGAGGGGGGCTTACGTTCATCCATCTTGATGTTGACAGAGCCCCACCAGATATCATCCTTGGAGGTCTCTTCGTAAACGATACGTTTGTCTTTGGGAGAACGACCGGTCTTTTTGCCAGAAAAGTTGATGAGGGCGCCGGAGGAGGAGATGATGGCACCTTCGTTGCGGATGGCATCCTCGTAGAGGAGAGAAACGGGAGCATTACGCTTTATCTGGATACGATCCATCTCGAAGCCTGCCTGGGAAAAGTACTCGAGATCACGACCAATGACTAGGGAGAGATGAGGATCAGCAACGGGGAGCAAGAGGGGTGCATACGATTTGAATGCGACTCAACGTCTGCAGACTGGGCATAATTCTTGTGAAGGATATGAGGGGTGACATAGGGAGTGTGGTGAGGGAGAACCATGGTGGGCTGGGGAAGGAAGGGCGCGGAGATAAATGCGTTTATATATGGAGCAGGTACACGGGATTACCCGAAAATCCCCATAGATGGGACAGAGATGGGACAGGCGCCGGGAGGGGGGTAGAAATACGGGCAACAATGCGCCTGCTCAGGACATCGCATGGCTGCCGTTTCTGTGCGGCCACTTAGGGCATCCGATGTGCCCCAGATCCAGTCTCTTCATGTGTGTCTGTTGCTGCATAAAAAGTATTTTCTACTTACCCAATCCAGGCCCAGATCCTCCCTGTCCACTACCCGCGCAACTTCTTCACCCAACTCCTTGTCTTGCCTTCTCGCGCCTGTCTTGTGGCAGCACACCCCGATAACCCCCGTTCCCCCGTCGCCTTCATTTCCGCCGCCCTCCATAATTCCCCAGGACGCCCCCGCATCGAACTCCTCACCCTCGGCGTCCTACCTGCTTTCCAAAACAGGGGCCTTGCACGTCGCCTCATCAGCGCTGTCGTTGACAAGCTTCGCGGTTCCCTGGCTGCTGGAATCCTTGTCCATGCCAACGTCGCTGCCACCAACGTCGTGGCCCTCAGATTCTACAAAAACATCGGCATGTGCATTTCCTCTGAGATGATACCAAATCTCTACCGCACAAGCCCGGCTGGCCAGCGCGACGCTTACCTCGTAGCAGGTCGTATAGACACAGTATCAATCTAATCATAGAACCCATCAATGTATTTTTGCATGCTCAAATTTCACGTGATGTACCATTCCGCAACACTCACTTGTTCATGACATGGCCACCCGAGTCCTCTATCACAAGAAAGCTGGTAGTCATGCCGGCGTCACCAGCACAATACATGCGGCAGTGATTATCTCTATAGCTGCTGAACTCGAATAGATGTTGTTGGCCTGACGATCACCTATCAGCTATAATGTGGCCTCTGTAAATACACAGGCGCTCGTGGCGTCAAGCCGTAACCTCAATCTGAGCCAGATCCACTCCTATACACAACCAGGGTGTCTATTCTTGCTTGTCTGGCACAATCCTGATTAGAGATCAAACATTCAACGGCCCTGAGGAAAAGTATTACTCGTCTCCAAGGTCCTCTTTCATGTCATCACCAACATCACGATCGTATCCTCTGCTACTGCCTCCCATTGACATGGAAGACACACTAGATTTGAAACTTAATTTTGTTAGACACTTTTATGAGAACGCCGCCCAAAGAGATGAAACATCCAATTAAAAAATCCTTTTTTGGGCTCCGGGTCATATTGTCGGGATCCGAGGATCACGGATTATCCCAGAGCAATTATTGTTCCCAAGTCATTGTATGTAAATTAACCCTTCTGGGTTTGTGTGCAATAAGCGGCCTCTCGTGCCCGATTCAGAGTGAAAATAATGACACTAGATCGCGCCATAGCTGATAATTAGATTACCATCATGATGGTAATTCGTTGTTCATTGTTTTTTCTGTGTACTAGCACTCATACATTGACGATAGAAACAGAAGTCAGAGTCTAAAATATCAGGAGTTGCAAGCCTGGAGAAGGTCAGACCCAGAGCCAATCATGGATTCAATGTCTATGATTCGAAGAAGGCGGCGCATGAGAAAGGATACATAGAGAGGGAACATGGATACTTACACGAAAAGAAATCCTCAATCTTGATCATATCCAGGGTGCCCAGTGGAGTAGAAGTCTTCATTGGTTGGCCAGACCACAGAACACGAATATAATATTGTTGGTCACAGGTATTCTTGTAAAGTTCAAACACCACCTCCGATCCCATGCCTGGCCATACCATAACATCGATCTGGAGTAAGCCAAGAAGAGGAGAAATTGACCCATCATGAGCGACCTGAACGATTAAAACATCTTGTGAGTCTTTCCCAATATTCACCTGAATGAGCATTTGAAAAGTCATCATACATTGTGAACATATCTTAGTTTGGATTTGCCTTGCATAGCATCCATGAGATGCGACTTAAGTTCAAGGGCATAAGCTCCGTAGTGAAGAGCCGAGTAAGCGGCAGAATCAGGTGCGTCACGGAACTGGTAAGAATACTCCCAGCTCCCAAGTCGGTAAACCGTATCGGCCTATGATGTGTCGTGATTTAGTGAGGATAAGGGCGAAGCTCGGACGCACTTCGTCTTGAGTGACGCACAGTGTGGTATCATTGACACTGCAAGGAAGGTGCTTGTTATGACACTGTTTTGCACTCATATTGTCATAGTAACTAGGATGGGTTGCACAATAATGAGTTCCAGTGACTGGAAGGGTGAGCACACCTACTGATCGAAGCTTACGTGCCAACCAGCAGTATCGTCCCTTGGAATACCTGAAATACGATCAAGCTTGTCGTAGAGAGGTGCTGCTGCCGTCAGGTGCTGTTGCCAGACCTGTCCTCGACTACCCGTTGTGTAGTTGTTATGTAGAGTATTTGCCTTGGAACAGGGGTACGTAGGCTCAAGAGAATCAAATGAAGATGATTGTATTTCAACTTCAATATCATCGCTCTCGGGGAATAGACCGCGGAGAAGGCCAGAGGCGACTTGCGATGTGATGACATTATTGGTCACCCCTAGGCTCAGAGATGAACTCATATGCACTCGAGGACCGGAAAAGCAGACTTACTGATGAGTGCTGTTTCTGGATCGAATTTGTCATGCAGGTCGAGGCGGTGCGCATATACCTGACGTAGATCCTGTACGAGGTATAAAAGTCGGCACAACTTCAGCGAACGAAAATTCCCACTGATCCATGAGTAAAGGAGTCAACCAGACCCTCTGCAGTAATCGCAGGGAATTGACACCTAGTAAATGTGAGTATCAAACGATGAAACAATTTGTATTGCATACGTGCTACCCTGAAACCCCGGACCAACGAGTGTTGAGAATGGATTTGCCGAAGAAATGGATGCCTGCCACTAGAAGAAACAAACATTGACATAAGAGGATTATCTATATAATACGTTAAGCGTACTTGGACTTCGGTGATGTTCACCTGTGAACTGCAATATGTTTTCAGATCTCCTGATGGTCATATTCATAACACATCCACTAACCTAGCAAGGCCTACGACGGGACCAGAACCAATACAATTCCAGTTCACATCTTCCTTGAAAAATGTGTTCGAGGCATAGGGTGTGCGTTTATGGTGGCGCTGAATAACTTCGACGTACTCAAGCTCAAAATCCTTGGAAGGTGTCCTAAAATGAAACAAGTCGAGTCAGACACTGATAAAGTCGACATCATCGGTATACATACTTGTACTCCAGCTGGCGAACATGTGGCATGTTGCACCAATTGTAGGTACCATATTCTTTGTCGGGTGTCACCGAGGAGTTGAAAATACCGGGTCGGCCAGACCCATTCAAGACGAAGGTCAAGTTGTTGATATCGGTTGAACTCGGAGGATAATGTACGACAGATGCGGATGCACCAGCAAGACCCAGCAACAGTGTGAGCAGCGACATGGTGTCAGGGAGACTTTCAAAGCCTGAGTCTTGCTGACATTTAAGTCTTCGAGCGTCTCACAGTTTGACAGGCACAACAGATGAACGTGGTCAGTGTGCCTGTGCCTATGATCGGGAGAAAATCCTATGTAGAGGACGGAACGTTTGATTGTGATTATAGTCAGAATATTTATCGGGCGTTGGATGTTGGAATCCGAGCCTAAATGTGTCAGTTAGTGTTCCGTTTGCCTCTCGCTTACAGAGACTAAACAGGTAACTCAGTACTCGAAGTCGCGAGAACTGAGGGTTACACACAAACGAATACATGTTTAATATGAGTACGAATAGATATATAAATATCTCGCAATGATGGTAAAGAACGTGCGGGTCTGGCACTCAGGAACATGGAGATGCATCAGATATCACAATGTGCGTCAGGTTTGCCATCATAATATAAACTATCTTACCTCGCGTCATTGTTTTGAGAATGCATGTCTTATTTTTCGTGTCTTTTCTTTGTGTCGTCGGCGCCACACCCAATCCTCAAGTGCAACAGACCTTTCTTGCTGCCAGTGCACTTGAGGAAATTTTGGACCGTGGACGTCCCCTTTTAGGTATGCTGCGCCATGACTGCTAGTAAACTTAATCTAAGCGTGTTCTATCAGGAACCGACGAAGGATGTTCTCCAAAGCACAGTACATGTAATTGGATGGCCCGGATCCCAGACAAAACTAGACTTGTCCACATGAATTTGCCTGGCGTACACGACGCTGCCACAGGTATATCGCGCTGTATCTTATTTTCCCGAGGGCGAGATCGACCATGATTAGGAAACTACTCCGACGCAAGACAAGCAGAACTCCTTCGATACACTGGTCCGTGAGTAGAACTTGCTCGACTTATGACCAATCTGAGAAGGTGTTCTAGAATCCCACCAGCTAATACTTTCCGTTGTCAAGAACGCTCATTTTTTGAAATGCTCAATGATGGTATTCGCGTGTTTGATATGCGATACGCGTATAATCCTGGCAACGACACCATTGGTTTCTACCATTGTATGTATGCCTCAACCACCCTCAAAGCCTCCAGCACTAACCAAGCATCAAGCTCAAGCTCTCCTTGCTCCCACAACCCAACTGGAAGACGTGTTCTTTGGTTTCTACCATTGGCTTGATCAACACCCGACTGAGGCAGTCCTCATATCCCTGAATCATGAGGGTGGTACCGGAACACCTAATGATGTCAAAATCCAGCAACACATATACAATTTATTTGATACGCAGCTTGCCAAACGTTACTGGGTCCAGAAAAATGGCACAGTATGTCCGCTGAATAGAGAAATTTTCTCACTCACTCTTCCCAGCTCGGTACAATTGGAGAAGCGCGTGGCAAACTTACCCTTCTCCAGCGATATGATCTTGATCTCCTCAGTGCTGCGGGAAAACCCAACCAGATAGGTATTGACCTCGGTCCTGACCGGTGGACCGATAACGGGAAGGACATTGGACTTGTTTACAACCAGGCAAAGAATGAGATCGCATATATTGAGGATTTCTATGATATCGAACTTCCAGGCAACTCGACTCTTTCAGATCACATCCAGGCCAAATTTGATGTTGTAACTCAATATCTGACGAATGCCACTTCGTCACACTTGCACCCTGATCAGCTATATATCAGCTTTGCAAGCGCTGCATTCGTCCCAACACCAGCTATTTCTATCACACCTGTTGTCAGTATCTTGTCTTATTGCCAACTAAACGCACAGCTCATACCAATGCCCTAGTTGTATGCCCTCGGTGATCTGAATCAGGTTTTGGGAATGAATCACCGTCTACTTCCATGGTTGAGAGAACGTAGAGGCGAGCGCTTTGGCATCATTAGTGAGTATGAGCTTCTCTTACGCAAGTATCTCAATTTATACTCGCGGATCAAGTGCTCGATTTCTATGACGCTGTACCCGGCCTCGTGGACGCAGTGATCGGTTTCTAAATGATAGCTCGATGTCAGTAGTGGCTCACTTGAACGCTTGTTGTTGGGTGCTCCTGTTCACTGAATTTGTCTGTTTTGACTAATAAAATTATATAAAATCGCCGACATCTGTCGAATCAGGATTCTCATGAGCTGTGATCCTCATGGACACGATTCAATCAAGTCTGTCCGCTCACTTTCATTCTTGGGATAAAAAATTGCTCAGGTCATGATCCTCATTTAGCCAAGGTCAGTATTTGAGAGAGTGAAATTTGATCGAAATAGTCTTCAACCACCAAAAGCTTATGGTAATAAGGTTATGACGGTAAGCACAATGTGCAAAAATGAAATTGCTAGTGTTCAAAGTTATGGGAAACGGATGCTACATGACGAATTCAGTATGGTAGTTGAAGTCTCTTGCGGGACAGGTTACATGGTTCGGTCAAGGGCTCACCATCAGATAACACTTGTAGAAATCCACGTGTCATTAGACTCGTACATTCCTTCTTGTTCTTGGGATACGATTGGCATTTTGAGATCCGAGAAACATCGTAGTACCCAATTTATGTATCATGACAAGTGCTACGCAGAGTTAAACATCGTCATCTCGTACGTCAAACTGATAAACTGGTGCACCATTACATGTAAGGAACAATGTGTTCGGGTCGAAGGTGCATGAGGAAGTGAAGAAACCGGTACCAATCTGCTCGCCAACCCGGACAGAGCCTCTAACTCCGGAGATATATAGAGACCTGTGCTTAAAGTCAATCTAGTCTGCGACAATGCCCAATACCCAATACAAGAAGTGCATCTTCAACATTGCTCTAATGTGTCGCAGTGAATTCACCGGCGAGCTCCTGAACTGAAAGAGAACGGTGATCACCACGCCTTCCATACACGTTGGCTTAGAAATTTTCTGCCAAGAATGGTCAGACACCAGGCCGAAAATCGTGTCTCACGAACACGATCACTCAGAAGATGGTTGACGATTACTTCGGTGAGAAGGGAAGAGGATCAGAAGAGAGACCAATAATCACTAGTGGCACGGGAAAGAGGACTGTGATGGAGTGAAAGTTATTGGCCATGTGTTCTGGAAAATGTTTGGTGCCCAGTATCCTGATGAGGATGAAGAAAATGAAGAATGATTGATTATATAGCGACCATGTGTGTACGCGTACATCTGATGTACGTCTGACATTGTATATTCCTAGTCCCTCAAGCGTCCAGTAGATCGAATTTTATGAAACCCTAATATGATTTATTAATGAAATTCGATGAGAATCTGGCAATGGACCAACTTCTACAAAGACAGATCACTCGAAACCTTGTTGACAGCGAACATTTAATCTAAAAGCCCGAAAGAGGAAAAACCTTCTTATTTGCCAGCCAAAACCCATGACACTAGCATTGCTGCAGCTTCCTAAAGCTTATCTTCATCCTGGGGATGCCGTTTCATTATGACTCCAGAACACAATATCTGATTTCGAAGTGCGAAAGATCTTTTGCATCTATTGGATTCTTTCTTATATACGTTCCCAGTTCCTTCGGGAGACTGGAACTCGAGACAATATTCCAATGTAGTTTCTCGCTGTTTTTTCCTGCAAGAATTTCATTTACAATGTGCAACAACACCTTAACGAGGGTGCTGGGGTAGACGGCTTGTACTTGGATATTGCATAGCTCGACGAGCCGGTATGGTCAAGTAAATCATCTGGTGTGGATGGACAAAGAGCCCATGGGAGTAGTCTGAAGCTTAGTTGGTACCGAGGGATCTGAGGTTTCAAAATCGTCTAGCCTCGGTTCAACGAGAGGAAATCACTGGGCAATTTACACCGTATTGGTGCGTCTGTGTCTTTGTTGGCAGTAGCCGAACCTGATTTCCTTTTCTCGAAACAGGACGCATGGTGTTGCCACTTGTCGCGCCATTCTGATGAGAAACTGCACCATATTTTTCACCAGTTTATCTCATCTGCTCTCCGAAGTCAGTGTCCTGTGACTGCGAATGGGGTCCCAAGGAGACCTCGGCATCCAGCATGCCTGGGGAAATAGTCCCTTATCTAGAGTTTTGCCGAACTTCTTTTGCTTTGCCGAATGACGAATGACGGTCTGTAGATGGTGTGCGCAGTTGCATTTCTTTGCTCTTCCTTTTCTGACGAGGATGGTCTATCAGGGTCTGGGTTCCCACATGAAGATATAAAAGCTAGGAATGCTTGTCAGCAATATCACAGGTACCATGGCTCCTTCCGTTTCCGAGATCGAAACAAATGAAAAATTGGCCGAGCTGAAGAGAATCGAGAGTCAGGCTGATAATAGGGTTATTCCAAAGGTAAGGGGCCCTATACCGCATCACATACATGCTATCAATTCATGTTACAGGGAGTCTCTTATCCATTCTATTACCCTTACTACGATGTTGCCGAAAAATGGCCTCCCCTCGAGATCTTCGGTGGGTTCGCTCGTGAATCTTTGTAACGAGAAAATGAAGTTCTCTAATTTCATATAGAACATAACGACCCAGGGCTTTGTGCAGATCCAGCCAAACCCAATCTACTCACTCCCAACGTCACAACATACAACCTGAGCCCTTATCTCGGCACAGAGATCCGTGGAATCCAGCTGTCTCAGCTTTCCAAAGAGGGCCTGGATGAACTTGCGTTGCTTGCAGCAGAACGGAAGGTCATCATATTCCGCAACCAGGACTTCAAGGATATTGGTCCTGATAACCAAATCAAAATTGCCCGGTAGATAGAACATGAATTTATGAGAATGAATCAAAGCTGATTCTTAACACAGGCACTTTGGCCCTATCCATAAGCATCCTACTTCAGGAAATGTCAAAGGGTATCCAGAATATCACGTTGGTGAGTCACCTCATTTGAGTTTGATCGAACCTTCGACTGGTGCACCCGTAGTCTACCGTGATAATGCAGACGATGTATATAAAGAATATCGCGGAGTTGACATCAAGAACAACCTTGTAACCTGGCACTCTGATGTCTCCTATGAGAAACAACCTCCTGGCACTACATGGTTCTGGATCCTTGATCAACCTTCAGTCGGTGGTGATACACTATTCTTGTCTCAAGTGGAAGCCTACAACAGATTGTCTCCGGAATTTCGCAGAAGGTTGGAGGGTCTTCGAGCTGTACACTCTGCGGTTGAGCAGGCAGACTATTCAAGGAAGATTGGAGGCCTTGTGAGGAGGGAGCCTGTAGAAACCGAAGTTTGTTGTTTTAACTTTCAAGCCAATCCTTTTTCAGAATAACTTTGAGTAGCATCCCTTGGTTCGAGTGCACCCCGTGACCGGTGAGAAGGCGCTCTATGTCAACGAAGGTTTTACACGCCGCATAGTTGGATTCAAGAAAGAAGAGTCAGATTATCTCCTCAAGTTCCTATTTGACCATCTTGCTCGAAGTGCCGATCTCCATGTTCGTGCTAGCTATGAGCCTGGAACCGTTGTGATCTGGGTACGCACTTGCATAATTTGTTTCCAGCTCTACTTTGATTGCTGATTATTGATGATTGTAGGACAACCGTGTTACTTGCCATTCAGCGACTAGAGACTTTGATCTCACATTCCGTCGCCACGCCGTCCGCCTTACACCTCAGGCTGAAGTTCCCATCCCGGCGAAATCAGGCTGAGGATGATTATCTATTTTGTATTGATCGTTCTATATAGCTGGGTCTGGGGGTCAGAAAGCTGTCAAACAGAATTATTATCAATATCAGTATTCGGCGTGCTCATCTACAGGAGGACCAAAATTAGCACAAAACACTGATTAGTAACCACTGCGTCACCTATTGGTATCAATTCAGCGCCAAAGAGCGTCTTCCACGACGGTGGATGACTTGACTGTTCACCTGCCAAAGCATACCCACCGCTCCGACGATACCCAATAACGTCACTCGTGAGATGAAACTGATAAAAGCCACCCTTTTGACGAGTGCTGGGTGAGTAAGACTAGTCATCGCATCAGGCAGAGTCTGAGCCACAAGCGGAAAAAATTGGGTAGGCCAGCACCCCAATACTTTATGGAAAGCCCCATTCGCATATCCATCCATTTATCATTACGTCTACCTGTAACCACATCAATGTACTATTCTACCCCACTCCGTTGCATTCAAAGAGTCGAATCATCAAAACATTCTCATCACAAGGTGGCCTCTGCAAAGACCTACCTTATTTGACTTTTGGCCGACTGTAATAAATTTGTTTAGCCCAGCCTCCGTCCCTTACCGTGGCTCTGGTCGTAATTTGTTACTTGTTATCTACAAGGTCCATGGTTAACGCCTCATCTCGCTGATTGAAACGGCAAGCCATAGATAAATCTTGTGTTTCAATAGTCCTTCACTCAGGACAACACCAGGGATTATCGACCGCGCAAAAATAGTGACCATCATCTACATTATCTCAAGAATAAGAAAAAACAGTCTTCAGACAAACGACGTACAGCCCCAAAAAGAGCTCCCAGCTCACCAAATATAAATTCTAATGCCATCGACTCTCTGATCGTGGCAACGGGTTGATAAATTCATCCTGAACTAGAACACAAAAGATACTAAAAAGGTTAAAGGCCTTACGAGGTTTACTCGAATACTTCTTGATGATTAGAAGATAACGATTATCAATTACTATTGAAAAATGTTGATATAAATTAGTATACACGATAACAATTATTTGCGGGCTTATGGAAAGCAATCAGAAAATGAGAGTGGAAAAAATACATCAGGGGCCAGTCACAGTTTACACAGAGTGTGTTGTTTCCTCATGCGAACAAAGAGTGGAGCGACTGGATGAACAATCCAACTCAAAAATGAATCATGAAACTTTCGTAGGTGAGGTACCGAGCCTGACAGCGCTACTGCCAAGACCACTCGCAGCACCACCGTTGCCACCAACAGCAGCATTTTTCACCAATACTTCAACCACTCGTGAATGTATCGCCCTTGACAACTTGTGTACAGCAGCACATTCACACACCACACCCGAATCAACTCTCGCAATTTTACCTGGTCTGATATCACCCGTCCTCAGTCCGTCCTTAACTACTTGAGCTATAATTTCGCGGAAATAAGGTATAGGTTGGAGAACACTGTAGTCCGATTCCCCAAATGTTCTCGCATTCGATTTTTTCGGTGTCGAGTTTGCTATTGTGGTTGTCGTCATCGTCGAGGATGATGATGTCGGAGGTTTAGTGGTAGAGGTAGGGCCGGCGAGTGACGAAGAGGATGGATGAAGTGAACATGAACCATCTAGAATGGCGATTCGTTGCTTGGTCATCAACCGAAAATCTAGGGCATGCCTGAAAGGGAATATGATCAAGCAAGTACGAACATCGGCGGCAAGAAGGACATACCTAAGGTCGCCATACAATAGCCGATACCACCCCACAGCCTTGGGAAATGTATCTATTACTCTATTCCTTTTCTCCTCGTCTCGTCTTATAGCTTCCAACTCGACAACAACCGGCAGAGTCTCTCTTAACAGAGCGACAAGCCGGTGCAAAGACGGTGCCAAGCGGCCATGTCCTTTGCTATCATTCCCTTGTTGTAGGATATCTCGGAAAAAGGGTTCCGCGTCATCGTGCGGATTGAACAAATCTTCTTCACGAATGTCTTCATCCATCGGAACTTCATGACCATCACGAGCAGAGATCTGAGATGTTGAGGACAATCTACAACGCGCGAAACGGAGTGCGAAGTGTCCTCCTGTAGGAGAAAGTTGGTCCTCACATGTTATTGAGACTGTGTAGTTCTACAGAAGATGTGGAAGATTACGCTGTGAGTTCTTATTGGAGTGTGACATACCTCAGCATATGCGAATTCTACAGTTTGCAAATCAAATGACAACAGTTGGATATCTGGCCATTTCTTTCCTTTCGACATCTGACCAACTAAAAGTACCTGTTGTCACCCACCAGCCCCAATTAAACGTAGCAGTAAACTTACCTTCTCGCGCAATGACTACCATCTTTGACACTCTTGCCCACTCCTTCACAAAGTCCCTCATACATTCCTTCACGTCCTCCGAGAAGAACGATACGACCGCCTCCTTCGTATCATATATGATCCCTTTCGAAGGTCTGATAATCGCACTTCCAGCAGTTTTTCCCATCGGCTGCTGTACATATTTCAGCTTGACACAAGTCACTACTTGTATGCTCTTTTCCGACCACCATCGAAGTGCTACTACACGAATATTCGGCATAGCCGCTTCAGCCGCTGGTACACCCGAGAGGATATCTTTGGATTGAACACAGATGCCAGGGATTGAGCGGACAAGAGAGGATTGAGCATGTGCAAGGTCTAGAGTGATGGGTAGACCATAGGAGGGGTTGACGTGTGTGAAGGGGATTTGCTGGATTTTGAGTTGCCATTCGACAGTCTTGTATGCGACTCTCGCACTGGAATTAGAAGAAGCTGAAAATTGATAATGAATTCTGTGAGGTGAATCCATACCAGCAATAGGTATACAATTCTCGTAGCATTTGTGTTTCAAGATCGAAACTGATAATAAACAGATGTCAGATTCACACGATTAGAAAAGCTAACATCACGACCAACGCACTCGGGAAAGCCAGGCTGTCTCTCCATATCACTCAACTCCCTTCTTTTTCTCATTTCGACTCTCACGTCAGGGTTCAAAGTGTCCCTGACTCTCGCCATAGCTAAGGACTCCTGCCTTAGTCTATCATAAACCAGCCAGCAAATATCCATTATGAGCATTCTCGGATACGGTAGATTTTGACTCATCTCAGTCGTGATGAGGGCGAATCGAAATTGGTCATCAGTAATGATGACTACGAGATAGTGATCTGGGAAACTGGCTAGTTGGATGTAAACAGAACCGCGTATATCTGGGCCAAGTTTGGTTATTTCTACCGTAACTCGAGATGTCAATAGGCACTCTGGTCACGAGAATGTTTGAATACCTTCTGGCAAGAAATTGCGCGTTCGATAGCTCTGGAGACCAAGGTACTTGGCTTTCTGGTCCACGAGTTCTGCAATAGTCTGGAGGGAACGAAGCTGAACTCAATTGATCATGAAAGAGTTGAGGACTGACCATGAAGCGTAAATGAACAATGGCATTGAATAATACGGTGGGATTTTCATTGATCTTGGTGGAAACAGCTGTAAACCGAGGTCCACGTCCAGCTGCTGCAAGATCACCGCTATCCCGCAATGTTATCCGACCCGTCTTGGGATCGATTGTGATGACAACCACCTCATCGGCACACAGATGTATGCGCAGAGCAGGTGAACCAACTATGCAAGGTATTTCAGCAAAGTTGACGGAACTGAAGTACACAACTCACGTTCCATGATCCGCGTAACTACACCCGGGGGACCAAAGACTGCTCGTGCAACACCTGTTTGGAGTTGGTATTGGAATGTCATGAGTATTGCGGCTGTATGTTTCTCAATGACTGCTTTCAGCATCGCTTCAAAGTCAAGACAATCCGGCGTCTTTCAGACTACGGTTAGAAATAGACTTCGGTTTGATATCACGGACTAACCACTCGCAGAAGCTCCTCGGGCAACACGAGTTGGTCTGGAGAAAGAATGACACCCAAGGCACCTTTCTCGGGCTGCCACTTGACCTCGAACCGTAAACCCTCTACTTCATCTGATGGCTTCGAAATTCCTAGTTTTGCTTTTCGTTGTAATTTTGCGAACATCCTTGATTTTGGCGTTCGTTCAGGTCCGGGACCAGCCTGTGGTGGACCATGCGTTTCTACTATTGATACAGTGACTTTGCCACCCAATAATGGTAGTTTAAACTTTTGATGTTGTTGACCAGACACCGGCGGAGGAGGTGGCCGCCTTTCGATACATCCATCGGTGAGTTATGCTCTGGCTGAAAACAAAGTAGTGCTCACAGCCAATATGAAACCGTCATAGATTTCCTGTCTCGAGTCATCTGCACTGACATATAATTCGCCCACCCAAGAGCGCGCATCCTCTCTGCCTGTAGAAAAGGCTGAATGTACTGTGAAGAGTCACTAGGAAGAACGCCGACCTGATACCATAGAATTTCGAGCTGATAAGATAACGACATCATCTCTTGGGCCACATCTTCATGTTAGCAAATCAGCAAGGACTCACGTAGATGACTCACGAAGAAAGTTAAAGATGCGGACCAACGGCGTATCTGTGTAACCGGAGGGAAGCTTTGGCCGAGGAGGGGGCTCAAAACCAGGTGGATATGGCTGTTCAGGTTCAGGACGTGGCACGTAGAGCCCGAGACGTGAGTCGGCCTCCTCCGTGATGTGACGCTTCATGATTCCCTTGGGTATTCGAGGGAATTCTGAGCTTGATGAGTATACAACAAAGAGACTAGAGGACTGCAAATACCCTGTAAAGTCGCCACATCGCCACCTGCTTCAATCAGAAACTCAACATTGACAAAGAACCACCCGTCATCTGGGCCTACACCACTCAGGCAAAGTGATGTCTCGAAGAGGTCCGGAGCGGTGAAATAGACCCTGCCGTCGGCTGGTCGGACACATTAATCGAGGTCACTGGTTGAGTTGGGAATAATGTCACCTATCCGGTATTGCGCCATTTCGACAGGGATGATTTCGGACATTTGCAGACGGAAACGGATGGCCTCTTCAATGTCGAACAATATCTTGAGGACTTCTGCATCTGTAAGTGGGGTTTTTGGGACGATGTATTTCTGAGAAGAAAGCTCAGCCAAAGAGTTGTGCTGTCAGATAGATCTTTGAGCACCTTGATGCATGTAGGAAGGCGGAGATAAGATCCAGAGGTCAGGACGTCGAGGGAGGTGAGAAGGTCATGGTTGCGCAATCTGCGAGCCGTTTAATCATGAAGAGGTTGGGCGGTGAAGAGACGGCTTGCCTTGCGGGATCCAACATATCGCGTGCATTTCTGAGGGCCTGTGTCACGTCCTCGAACTGTTGATTCTGGCCCATGAGGAATGCGGTGATATTCTGTGCAACATGAATGGGATGGCTGGATGGGATATTGTACATATTACCATGCATTTCTGAACGACGTCGGCGTCCCGCGCCCACTTGGCGACGGCATAGAGCTTGACGACCTGTTTTTTTGTTTTGACTACCCAGTCTGCCAGACTCCGTTTCCTTGCCGCATCCGACATCCCGGGAAGGCTGGTGAAAGAGTGAGAGCCATGGCGGAGCAGGCGAGGCGTACGTACGTTTCTGCCATCTCCGAGAGCTCTGCGTAGATGTTCTGCATGATGCGCTGGAGGAGCTGGCGAAGAGGAACTTGTTCATGGTCGACAAGGGGTAGTTCACGTTCGAGGAGCTCGAGAGGCACGTCGTCGTCACTGTGTGCATCCCCGGGAGCGATGACTGTGTGGGTGGAGGGACCGGCGACGGGGGAGGGAGGGAGGTGTGGCATGGGAGAAACAAATAACTTGATGGACTACCTCAGATCTAGAAAGGACAGCGAATAATAAACAAATAACTCAGATCTAGTAAGGACAGCGAATAACAAACAAATAACTTGACTACCTCAGATCTGCCAGAAAGGACAGCGAATAACAAACAAATAACTCGATGGACTACCTTAGATCTGCCAGAAAGGTAACAAACAAATAACTCAATGGACTACCTCAGAAACCTGGGATCTGTCCTCCACAAGTCCGGCCTCCCCTTCTCGCTCGGCCCCAAAGTCGCCGTCTGCGAGGGCCTCTACAGTCTCTACGATGCCACAAAACGGGTGAGCCCCTTCCTCGCTGCCCCCCGTCTTCCCTCACAGTGCACAGGACAGCGGCTCAGTCGTCTCCGTCTTCGAGTACGACTTCAACGAGCCCTCTCGGCGCAGCCTCAAGTCTTTGGCCCAGAACTCCCTCAGGAAACTCAGGACGACGAGGCACCCAGATGTCCTCAAATTCATCGATGCAGTCGAATCGGACACCTCCATATACATCATGACCGAGCGGGTTCAGCCTCTCTCAAACATACTTCCGGCATGGGCGCTGCGCAAGGCTTCAGAGAAGGAAGAGTGGCTGTTCTGGGGCCTGCATCGCATATCGGTGCGCGAGTGCTGGCTGATTTCTACAGGAATATGTGGCTGACTTGGGCCCAGATCGCTCTGACATTTCTGAACGATTCCTGTGCATCGACCCATGGACGGATATGCACCCATTCCATCTTCATCTCTCCCTCGGGCGAATGGAAACTCGGCGGCTTCGAACTACTCAGCAATCCCACAGACGATGCTGCTGTCCTATATGTTCGTTCTAATCCGCGGCTTTCTATCTCATCCTCATGTTATTCAGAACCTTGGCAGCACATTCCCCTTGTCTCATTCTTGGTCCTCTCCAGAAGTGAAGAGAAATGGCTGGTCAGACCTCAAACAGTAAGATCATTACTCCTCAAAACTTACGTATGCAGACGTGCCTAGATATAATCCTGCAGCACCAGATGCCTACGCCCTTGGTTTACTCTTGTATTCAGTATTCAATCCTGACTTTCCTCCTCCCGAAACCTCCCAACCTCCGCATCCACCTCCAGTTGCTGCGTCACGCGGAAATATACCCATATCAGTGTTCAATGCTTACAAGAAACTTCTGAATCCTAATCCCAAGAGTCGCCTCAATTCGAAAGGATTCCTTGACCTGGGCATGGCAGAGTCGGGCTTCTTTGCTACCAATAGGCTAGTCAAGGTCTGTCTGGGCTTGGAGAATTTTTCAATTGAGAGCGAAGCAGACAAGAACGCACTGCTAAAGCGAGTGTCTCTATCTTGTCCTTTCACACTTGATATCAACGATCTATCACAGAACCCTCAAGGATTCAGCATCCTCATTCCCAACCGAATTCACGACTCACAAAGTCCTTCCATCCCTCGTCTCTGCACTCGAATTCGGAGGGGCGAGTGCAGCCGTAATTCTCCCCCTCGTCATACAATTTGGGAAGAATGTGCCTCCGGAGAATTATCCCGATACCATCATTGCACCTTTGGTCAAACTGTTTGCCAGCCCAGACCGGGGCATACGGATGGCCCTACTCGAACAACTCCCAGAGTACGTGGATAAATTGGACAAGAAAACTGTCTCAGACAAGATATTTCTCCATCTTGTAAGTTCACTCATCTACCGTGTTCGACAATTATCTAAAATGGACATCAGCAAACTGGCTTTTCTGACACCATTGCCGCAATTCGTGAGGCATCAACTAAATCCATTGCTCTCATCGCACCCAAGGTTCTTCCTCTAGCCCCTTTTTCATACAGAAACTAACGAAATCATCAGCTGTCCGACAGAATATTAAACAACGACCTCCTCCGTCTACTTGCGAAGATGCAAGTGGATCCGGAACCCTCCATCCGAACCAACACTTGTATCCTCATCGGTCGCCTCGGCCCCACGCTAGGCTACAACACCAAACGTAAAGTCCTCGTACCTGCCTTCGTTCGAGCGTTGAAGGATTCATTTACCCATGCCCGCGTCGCGGGTTTAATGGCTTTCATGGCTACAATTGACTGTTTCGAAATTGAGGATATTGCAACGAAGGTATTACCCAATATTACATTCACGCTGATCGATAAAGAGAAGTGAGTGTACATGAAAAGCTAATTCTGCGTGCTGATAATGGGCGTAAGGCTGGTGAGGGATCAGGCCTTTAAGACTGTCGAGTTGTTCGTGAAAAAACTAGAGGAACACGCGAAGACGATGGTATACTCTTCCCCTTGGACATCCTTCCCCTTGCACTGACACATCTTTTGTAGCCAGAAACAGTTGGACCAGATCCATCAATGCCATCAGGTGAACGACATGTCAGTGCCCTACCTATCCCAGGTGGCCTGGTCAACACTGCAACAGGAGCAGCAGGCACATTAGCCGAATGGGCTATTTCCTCCATCGGTATACGCGTAAGCTCCTACGCGCATCACTGAAATCGTATATATTGCTCACCACTGGCGCTCAGCTCGCAGCATCTGACTTGCAAAGTGCAATGACCTCAGGCTCAGCGGCAGGCATGGATCAACTTACTACAATGCCCGGCGGACTTGGGAGATTTTCACCTTCAGCCTCCTCAAATATTGGAGAACTTCCAAATAAACCCTCGTCCTCCATGCCAACGACCCCACGATCCAACGCTTCGAACCTCCCAACTCCAATCTCGTCGAATTTTGGAAAGAGGATGGGGAGAGGTTTACAGCTTGGTAGTTTAATGAAGGGATATGTCAATGGCGATCCGATTGCTGATTTTGCGAGAGATTTAGAGGATGAAATGAAGATGCCTGTTACTGCTGGAGGGGACAATCCATGGGGGAATGATGATCTTATGGATATTAATGCTGATGAGGATGACTGGAGTATGCCTTGCCCTCTTCCATAAATTAACTAATCAATTACATACACAGGTGCATTTGAAATGGCACCGGCACCAAGCCCGTCACCTTCACCCGGACCATTGACCCAACCTCAAATAACATTGCCGAGCAAGTCCACCCCTAACGGAACGCATAGAATATCACGAAATACTCTCTCGCCATCCCCAAAAACGATAAAATCAAGTAAAAGAGCGATCTCACCTGCGATTTCGACGAATCTCCGTTCGACGGACTGGGAAGACGATTGGGTTGAAGCAAAACCTATGACGATTACGTCTAATACATTGTCTCCTGTACCGAGTGCTACCCCGATTACGAAGGAGGAAAAGGCAGCTGAGTTGGCTAGGAGGAAGGAGGAGAGGAAACAGGTAGGCTTGTCCACTGGTTTCTTGTGTGAGAGCTCGGATTCATTTCCCTCTGTCTCTCTTATCTCAGCGTATTGCGATGCTAAAAGAACAGAAGAAAAATGCGGCAAAGGGTTCGTAGGACGTGCAAAACGTATAATTGAGAGCGTCATTTGTTACGAAACATTTTTTTTGCTAATACGATTGTCTACTGTACATGAAATCCTCAATCCATCACCACCTAATTTTACAGGTTTCTAAACACATGCCATATCCAACACAGACGTTCTAAGCTATCATACATTCGGACTTCCACCTCGTCCACCCCTGTTCATTCCGCGTCCGGCAAATCCGATTCGATGGAGAAAAGGATTCCCTCCATGGGGAATTTGAGGTACAAGGGGTGGGTTCTGCCAAGGTCTCCGCCCATGAGGTCTCTCTTCAGGCTCAAAATCAATTTCATCATCCTTCTCGTTCGCGTCAGGCTACATCAAAAATTCAATCCAGTCCTTCATCATTAAGAGGCAGAACAACACAAACCTCAAGATCAACAACCAATGCTCCAGTATGCCACCCTGCGGCCGTGACAGAGAAACAAAACCTATCCTTTGGGGTCTTCCGTCCATGATCAAACCGTACTTCAGTCGGAATCAGCACTGGATCAGGTTCATCATACCATCGCCTATGCATGTCCGCCTGACTAGCAAATCCACCTGGAGAACCGATTGGCAGTTTCTGTGGATCACCGAGGCCCAGTGCACCATGTGAAAAACTCCCCCAGGTAAAAAGTTTCCCGTTTGCTGCAAGAGCGGCGCTGTGGTAGTCACCTATTTCAACAGAGATGATATCTTTATATTGGAGTCCGGGAATGATCTCGGGTTTGGATGAGGGTGAAGTTGAGGTGTCGCCTTGCAGGACTATGGAACTGGAGCCAGTGGAAAAGGCAAAGAAGTGGTTGAAGTGGGCTGAAACCTAAGATGGCATCGAGACAAGTATTATCAGGCCATACTGTGTAGACTCACATGGGTGATCTTCAACATATCAGGTAATGTTACCTTTCCTTCGGAAAACTCAGGTAGCTGGCGAAGTCTAGAGACTTCACTGAACTCGGGAAGCTAAAATAGTGGTATCAGGATTGGCGAGCCAAAATCAAATGGGAGGACGCACATACTCCCATCCCCTTCCCATTGCTTGTTCATGGTCCAGTCCACGAAAGATCACGACGTGTCCATAATTCGTCAATCCCACAATATGACTATCCATACCGCCAATTTTTACCAGCTTGGGGGGACGTTCCTTAATTTGCTCGTCTACATCTACAAAGTCAGGCAACGGTGGTAAAGAAGGGAGCAGAACTGGGTCAACTGCAGCCTTCCAGGTGTGACACGAAATGATGCCATCGTCTGTTGCTTGGGCCATACCAATCTGGTCGTTGTTGAGCTTCTGAGTTTCTTGTCTTATCACCTCAGCAAGCCTGCCATCGGATGGCCACCAAACTAGAACTTCGCCGCTGGTCATGAGCACGGCTGAAAAAGACCAGCCACATTCAATGTGAAGTGGTTTAGTGTCGGGCTGGGAGAGGAGAGGAGAAGATAGCTCGAAGGGTCTCCCCCAGTTTACGAACGTCCAGATTGTATTCCTGCTATCGATTGCACATGAGTGCAAACGGCCGCAGCTGGGAATTCAATGAGTCAATCTAAATCAGGATGGATGTGAAAAGCAAATGTTTTACCTGATATTTCGAACAGGATTGGGCATCTTCAGTTTAAGGGGCGTTGATGCCACCTTTCCACTCCATGAATAACCATCTCTGATCAAAGCATGACTCAACCCGTCAAGAGTTCCTGAAAAATTAGTGAAAATCTAGTGAGAGATGGTATATCATAAGAGTAAGCTGTACCATACCCCACACATATACGTTGCCTCCAGTATCAAGGGCATGGAATGACCTGGTGATGGTCGATGAGATGAAGCTATGGGAGCAGGCAAAGGCACGTACATTCCACCAGCTATGAGTTTTATAATTCTTGCGCCTGGTATATCTAGCTGCAGAGGGAAAGGGACACCAAATCGCGACCCCTTCGGATACACCTGCAGCCCAAGACGCCCATTTGCTCTTTCTCTGAAATATCGAGCTCTCAGTTTTTTTTGCGAGCCTACAAGAGATGTACGTACCCCCAGACGTAAACTGTTTTGCAGTACGAATAACGTATATTCTCTAGTTCATCTATAAGATTACATACCTCTTGGCCTGTACAGCGCGCTATAGATAAACTTCCAGCCTGTTTGCCTTGCAGTTCCTGCACCATCGAAGTTAAAGTCTTCCAGCAATCTGCGTTTCCAGACTGTTTCATCCAAGCATATCGATGCAAAATACTACGTTAGGGAAAGGTTAAGTAAATTCACCTTCGATTCTTGAAACAGGAGGCACACTTTTGACGTGACGGTCAACCTGAGAAGGTCGAGAGTTGAAAGGAGTGGAAGCAAGTTATCGAGTAGAATTTCAGGAGGCAACTCAGCAAGTGCAAGAGGCATTTTGTCGGATGAGTTGATTAACTGTAGTTGTGGTCGGGGCGTAGGACTGGATGCTGTGTAGATGTGATGATAAATCTGTATCTGCCCGAAATAGGTACTATGATGTCATTCCACAATGCCAAAACCAAAACGTCTACCAGTCTCTGAGCCTATGGAATACATTTTTTACTGCCGAGAGATCCACGGGGATTACAAAACCTTAATAACGGAGAGTTCTATCGTGAAATTCTTTCTCAGTCAAGCGGATGTTTCTCTTCACCGTTGATAACCTCAGTCCGTCTGTTGAAAGCGAATACCGAAAAGAAGTGCCTAAGATACGTCCTGGGAGAAAGGCAATTCAAGAACAAGCTTGATGTCACGTGTTGTGCCATCGCCTGATGTCAGGGGCTTTGGACGATAAAGATAAAACCCATGCATCGTTGGCACTGTCCACATCTTCTGCTTCCCTCTTTTCGTTATCCTTCAGGCCATGTCTGTTGACAGGAATCAGGCTCTGAGCAGTAATACAACGAGAAATTTTCTCACTGCTCTAGTGGTCAATGGTGCCCTCCTTGGAGCAGAAGTTGGTGCTTTCCTCATCCTGAAGCAGAAGTTGTGGAGGATCTACAGCCCAAGGACCATTCTTCCTCCTCCAGAGTAACCTATCCTTTCACGTGCTTTCTCCAGATGGCTGAAATCCGTTCGTAGTAAGCGAGAGCCTCATTTCCCCGGCATCATTCGCTGGCTGCCAGCACTCATACGGTACCCGACGGAAGAGATTGTGCGTTTATATTGTATAAATTCTTAGCGCAGTGCTGACGAATATTAGATACAAAAAAATGGTCTTGACGCGTGCGCTCTGCAACTTTCCCCTGATGCACTAGCTGATGACATGCACTCAGTTATATGTTTCTACGATACCTCAAACTTTTGATGCGGATTTTCTTGGTTTTTACCCTTTTGACATTTGCCGTCGTCATACCTGCGAATGCTGCTGGAATCGTATCCACAGACGGAGCACTAGAACGCATTTCATGGACCAAGTAAATTTTATACGAATCTGATCTTCATGTATTGATGTATGATTCTAGCATCAGGAATCCTCAAGACCAAGAGCGTTTTTCGGCTCACATCGTTGTTGTTTATATCCTCACATGTTGGTTTTTGCATTGCAGCATCTCAGCTTGACTCTTTTAATTGTTTCCAGTTCTTGTTATATGGATGATCCGTCGGGAAATGAGTGCTTTTGTTAGGTTACGACAACAATTTCTCCTCAGCCGTTCTCATTCTCGCCTCGCTCAAGCACGCACGGTTCTAATCACTTCCGTACCCGATGCACTGGCGAGAGAGCGTGCACTACGTACATTCGCAAGCTTCGTTCCGGGAGGTGTGGATCGCGTCTGGCTCTTCCGTGACACGAAGTCTCTAAACGAAATCTTTGAACGTCGACAAGAAGCGTGTGCTAAGCTCGAGAAAGGTGTAACGCTTCTGCTCAGGGATGCAATCTCAGCTTGGCACAAGAACGTTAAACTGCATAAGAAAGCGATTCAACGAAGAAAGAAGGACGAGGAGGGAAGTTGTCATGTATTGATTGAGCTTGAAGTTCCGCCAATCACGAAGGAATTTCTGGATGAGCTTGTTCCGCCAGCCAATCGTCCTCATCACCGCATTGGTTTTTTAGGTATGGTTGGGCAAAAAGTTGACACTATCGAATGGTGCAAAGTGGGTGCCTTTGAAGTACTGATTATGTTTACGGTATAATGGTTGATGGATTCTACAGCAAGAGATTGTTGAACTAAATACCAAACTCAAACAAGGTCGTGAACATATTGTCAAGGGCAAATTCCTAGGCAGTGCATTTATTCGATGCAATCTACAGATGGGCGCTCACATTTTGGCTCAATGTCTCAGCTACCACGAGGTCAGATTTGTAGTAATATTACTATATAATGTGATACTGACGGTGAGGGTTCCAGCCTCTGTGCATGCAGTCTAAATGGATGGAAGCCACTCCGAAGGATATTGTATGGCGCAATCTTGATGACGGGGCTTTGGAATTGCGGTGGCGAAAGGTCATCTCATGGGGTGCTACAATCGGCTTGATTATTGCTTGGGCCTTTCCTGTTGGTTTCATCGGTACTCTTAGTAATTTGGACGATCTATGTGTCAAATTTCAGTGAGCATTCCATTATTTTTCTTTATTTGATTGGGTGACACAGCTCGTGATATGGTGAAGTTGGTTGGAATGGTTATGTAGAGGTGTGGAATCAGATAGGTTTTCCAAGTTATTTGAAAAGCTGATCCATGTCAAACACTGTAGCGAAAGCGCCCGCACCAGGAATTATTCAAGGTGTTCTCCCCCCTGCTTTACTGGCCGGGCTCTTTGCATTGCTTCCATTGATTCTACGAGGTAAGCTATTTGATGATGTTAGGTTCGATGATTCTATTATGTACTAGGTCTCGCTTGGTATGAAGGTACTCCGCGTTACTCCCTTATATCAGTCAGCGTCTATAAACGCTTTTATTTTTTCCTACTTATGTGGGCATTTGTTGGATCTCCTCTGATCTGGCTTCTGACGTACAGTCTCACAGTCATGGTTTTTTGATTGTGACACTGAGCTCCGGAATTACACGGGCTATTCAGGATGTCGGTACTTCTTACTGTATATGCACAATCCACGGTGGCTAATTTGATACGCAGATTGTTGAGAATCCCACCCATACTGTTCAGGAGCTGTCTAGGGAATTACCCGGTGCTTCAGTGTTCTTCCTATCCTATATGAGTATGTCTATGATCTTGGACCAATGATGAACACACCTAATGTATCTTTAGTTACTCAGGGTCTGGCTGGTGCTGGTGCTGCTCTTCTTCAGCTGACTGATCTGGTTTTACACTTTATCAAAAAATGGTTCCTTGGATGTACGCCACGTCAAGCATTTAGAGTGGCATTCCTCATGCCCAGTGTTTGTTCTATACTTCTTCGTGTGGTGTGATTTCTATAACCGCTTAAACTAGGCCGATTTCGGGGTAATTCTACCTCATCTGTCCTTACTTGCCACAATCGGATTTGCATACAGTGTTTTGTCGCCTCTGATCAATCTACTCGCTTTTATCTGTGAGCCTCACTGGCCTGACGCAGTTAGAATCTAAATTGATGACATTATAGGCTATGCCATGCTTTACATCGCCTGGAAATTCCGTAAACCTCTAAGTTTTCTGAGCTGTACCCTCTTCTAACAGAATGAGCAGTATTTACACAAGTCTTCGATCAAGTGGATGACTCAGAAACAGGAGGCCTTTACTTCCCAATGGCCATCAACAACCTTTGTAGGTACACGGCTGTGGCTCTGCTCTTTACGCTAACACAAACATAGTTGTGGGCCTGTACATTGAACAGATATGCTTGGCCTGTCTATTCATCCTCAAGGCATCTGGCTCGACCAAAGTGGCCATCTCTCAGGCAGCTGTGATGCTCGTTCTTTTGGCTATCACTGCCCTTGCACATTCCTTTATCAATCATAGCTACCATCGTGAGTTCAACTTGGTGTTAAATATGCTTTTCAGTGCTCAACTGGTCATATAGCGCTTGTGAAATATCTTCCGATGTCACTGGCTACGCAGAAGATCGCCAGTATGTACGAGAGGCAGCGGCAGCACAAGCATGAAAATGACCAGGATGGACGTGACGACGACGACGACGACGACGTGGATCTCTTCAGTCGCAGAGGTGTGTTTCAATTTTGCATTGAAAAGGTAATCAATAGTTATTGACCTGTTTTCTAGCCGCCTGGAGTCTCCGAAGACGGATTAAGAAGTTTCCACAGGCATTAGACAAGACGCTCGGTCACACACTCGATACTATCAAGACAAGTCTAGTTGGAGAGTCGAGTTTAGCGGGTCAAAGCCACTCTGGCAAAGATGAATTCTTGAAGACCAGTGAAGACAGTGTAGCCCAAACACCGGAAACGAAAGCGAGCTCAGAGGTATACCGAATGAGATCCGTTGACTCGATGCATTTTTCCAAGGTGCTCCAGAAATCCGTACAATCAGAGAAAGACCACGAGAGTAATGACGAGGAGCACCCTAGCCTTGATCCAACAACACCTGTACTCGTGGATAATACAGATGAAGAGACTGAAGATGACGTACACGCTTTTGATCATCCCTCAACTTATGTCGATCAGCCGTGGATCTGGATACCTGCAGACCATTTGGGTCTGAGTTCGTTGTTAGTGAAGGAGTTAATGGATGTCGGTGTGTACGCGAGTGATGTTGGAGCTGAGATGAGAGAAGACGGGACCGTAGAGGTGTCAAGAAACCCACCAGATGAAAAATGGTCTGGGGGATACAATGCATAGCAAAGTCGTTGCATGTACATATTATATACAGGGTTATTTTAGGACTGATCTTGGAGCTCGTCGAGAGGAAGACGGACAAGGCGTTGTCCTTGGGATCTATCTTGATTGTCTAGGTTTTCCCGAGAAGCCACTGATGAGGTCTATGAGTTGATAACACGGCAAAAGACACGGTAGATGCTTACAGAACAAGCTCAGAATCTGGAACATCCGTGGCCACTGTTCGAGGACCTGGCCGTGAACTGTGATATGGATGAGGCAAGCAGCACCAATCAGGATGGATCAGGTTACCTTGGCCAGCTTCGGCCATGATTTCGCAATCCTGTGCGAGGGCCTCTACTCGTTGAAGATACAAGGCAGACGCTTGTTCCAGTGCAGATACGGCGTCGTACTCTTTTTTGAGCTCGAGGAATTTTGTCATGACCGCAGACGAGCTTCCGTGTGAGCCCCGGGATGCACTGGCTGCTGCTGAGGGCTGACGGGTCGACATTGAGACTAAATTAGGCAACCACATGGATCAATGTCTTCATCTGCCGACAAGCTCAACTTTTCTCCTTTTCTCCTCATACCGTATGTGTCCATCTTTTGCCCATGGACATGCGACATCGCAGAAATGAAAATCCACTGCCGATATATGAGTCCCAGCCCCCCAAGTGGCTGCCTAAATCCCATGCCATGGCTGACTTGGGTACGTAACAGTCTAGTCGATTTGGGCTGAGTTGCGCATTCGGTTTCCAGGGTACCCTGGGTTCTTTCCTCCCAAGCCCAGACAGGACGAGGATGTCTTGTCGGAAGAGAGGGTTCGGACCGGGTTCATGGCTGGACACCAAGTCTCTGTAAGTTACAGTATGATTACATGTTATTTGCTGACCTTCGAATTCACAGGCAGAAACGTTTAGCGCGGCAGCAATCATAAATGAAAATCTGAATGCCAGAGATACACTCAACAAGTTAGAGGACCTCATCAATGAGGTCTTCAAACGTCGTGCAGATCGCATACCCCCTATTCCGTGTGTGTTCCCGCTCGAGTAGGGGCTGTGGGGGCTTGCTAATTTACATACAGGTCTTCAAATTTCCGCATGCCCACGAGGGTCACACTCAATGAGACTAAGAAGCAAGCTTGGTTTGCCGATCTCGCCAATCCCGATGTCCCTTTGAGCAAACTTGGAAAGAGTGTACCTCATGAACGCAAAGACCATGGCTTGCTAGACATGTTACAACAGAACAATGTTGCCGTTCCCCGTGCTGTGTGGTTTCTCAGAGTATCTGGTGCTAATGAAACGGTCTGTTCCTCGCATTTCTGTCGAAATCTCTTGGTTGAATCTGACTCGATTCTATAGGTTGGGTATCGAACAAAGAATCCTACTAATCCTAACCAACATAGCATCGAGTGGGCAAATATCATGACTGGATATATGAAGAAACAGTTGAACGAAATTGCACTTCCAAGTGCCCCTCGACCCGGACTCAACATCAAACAAACCTTCAAGGGTGTACTTGCTGATATCGAGGGGAGAGAGAGGTGGATATCACGATTTTCATATTGGTATGTGAACCATTAAGTTTTCTGATTTTAACAATTCAACGTCCCCAAGTTTGAAGCTCTTGCGTACGTTCTATGCAGAAGGACTCGTAGACCATCAGACATTCCTTGTATGGTTTGTTAACCAAATGGGAACTTGTAATCTCGCCCAAGCCGGATTTCTGAGTCGACTTGCAGATGAGTACTTACCCCCGATCATGACCAGTCGTGCTCTGGCGAGACCATTCGTTGAAGCATGTCTTAACAAAATGTCGGAGGTGTGCCCGATATTTTGGGGACGCGAAATCGAGTCTTTATCCATTCCATAGATTCATGACACAGCACAGGGTCATCTGTTTGATACAGAAAAACAATTATGTATGATGCTTCAGGTGAGTCGAGATTCTGACTTTAGTTTTACTTTGAGCTGATCAGATCAAGCGAATTTGTCTGGCCTCGCCCGATGCATTTGTTTGTCCACGGATGTGGCTATCACATTCAGCACTCATCAAGAATGCCATCAGGGCAGACACTATCGAAACTGCTACCGGAGTCGAGCCCATTACTGACAGGGCTACTCAAGAAATTCAACGATTGATCAGTGATAAACTTTATGATATTCAGATGCGGAACGAGGCTATGCTCTTTCATGACCCTCCTACTAAGAGAGTTGGGCGTCTGGCCAGAGCAGTCAACGATGTAAAGGTTTGTACCAACCTTTTTCTGTCCCTTCGCCACGGTCCTGATCCATCCTCCTAAGCTGCTCAACTCCATCTCGGCAACTACTGATATAGCAACCGTATCCTTTTTCAAGGATGAGCTGGACAACACACCTGCATTCAAAGAAAAACTTGATATGTTACTTACCTGGAGTGTTACACCTTTACAATACGGTGATCATCGACCCTTCGCTGCCGTCACTCTCATACGGTTATGGAGAGACAGAGCCTGCGAACGCGCTACTCGTCGTGACATCGAGACTCCAAATGACTTCCTTCAGGATCAGCTGTTCGACTGGCTTGACACCTCAGAAGTTGCTGGAGAAATAAAGAGTATTCGACATATTGCTCTCCTCTATGAAGAGCTAGTGAAGCGGGAGTTGTTTTCCTATGCAAAGTATATTCAAAGGTTGATTGCACGAGGAGAAACGGGGCTATCTATAACTGAAGTGTGTCCCTTCGGTTCGAAGTCTATGATAATTAAACCAGTTTTTCTAGAGTTTCGAATCCCGACACCGCCAGTTCTTGCGTTGGATCCCTCTACACAGTTCAACCTTGTCAGACTTGAATCAAAGGAAAGTGACGTTGTATGGTGTTAGAGTTCGAGAGACACCTGAAGACATTGTCGAGCGGGAAATCCGGAAAGGGGTTCGCCTTATTCTTCCTGAACTCTTTGGCGGCAAGGTTTCTTCATATGACTTCTGTTCGTACCCTAATTTTCTCAACAGGTGAACACGGGGATTCCAACGTGTGTAATTCTACTGTCCTATTGGACAGATGTAAGACACTCGTCAATGCTACTCGGTTTGAGCAATCACGAGTTTTCAAGCATTGGTTTCTACCCCGGCTCCAGCAATACATCACGAGGTGAGTCAGCTAACTCAATTTTCAGGATGCGTTCTCTGATTATTTGTATGAGCAGCCTGGAATCTACCATCACAAGCTCATCTCTCTTGCGCATATACTGTATCTCTGTTGAACTTATGTTTTACTCAAAATACTTTGATTGTATCCTTGATGTATGCTTTTATCTCTGATGTGACGGTACACCGGATTCTAATTGTCTATACAGCTCACACTTCATTTACTCTCAAAGGCCTCATATCCCGAATTACTTGTCGCTATCATTGATACTCTCCACCGCTTTGCGACCATCTGGTCATGTATGGATATCCGACAGAACATTGTTCTTGCCCTTGATACCGCCCATCAAGCCTGGAAAACACAAGGCATACAGTCAAGAGGATTGCTCTCATTAATGGTGGAATTCGATCGGGACCGTCGGTACCTCAGTCCTGTATCAAGGGAGCGTATAGACTCTGATCTTCACCACTTCGAATTGGTATGATTGAATGGTCCAATTTTGAACTTATTGACCATGGCCCAAGGCTCTGCGACCAGTCACGAAACGACCTGGCATAGTTCCTGACGTCCTTCCTGAGATCCTCATGATGGCCGCTGATACAGAGGCAGAGGCCCCTTCTTTACTTGCCAATGGCCTTTGGATCAAATATCGCACCTCGCTTGACTGGGCATGGAAGGTCTGGGACAACGCTATCGCAAGCTTGCGTCAGCTCCCGGCAATGAACCCCGACGCTGTCCAACGGAAGGCTTGCGCTTTGAGATACGGCACCTTCTTGTGGCAGGTTGACCAGCATCTCCCGGATGGTTTGGATGGTGATGTCCAAAGATGGTTTGGTGGCCCTGGTCAGAATGAGATTGCTGCACTGGGTGTAGAAGCTTGGGAAGTTGTTACAGTGGTTTTGTTGCATCTTTGCGTTCATGGTGCCCTTAAGACGACAACGATTCTGACTGGTGTGGTTTATCCGGCTTGGCAGCTTGGAACTTCCGAGTCTGGTGTTGAGGTCCAGGTCTTTCTCAATGCTGCCAACAATATATTCCAGCAGCTATTGTTACAAGAAACTCCAAATTACAGTGGCATCCCTCCAGTTGATCTCTTTGATGTCCAGTGTCTGCAGACGAGACGGCGTGCTGTATACGAAGAACCTCACTTTTCTTGCTTGGTATCCCATATTCCTCTCCTGATATATTTGGAGAACAAACCAGACATCTCAATTGACATCAGGGCAGAGCTTACGTCGCTTCGAAACCGATTATGTTATGATACCCATTTTCGTCAGGGCGCTTATAGAAATCTGGATGTAATCCGAGCCGCGTTTGAAGACTCTCCCTATCTATATGAAACGTCTTCAGCTGATTTGGGACAGCATATCATTGCGGGTTTACGGATTATTTTGGGTGAAAATGTTGATGGTGGGTGTTGAAATACTGTCTGGCAGGTTACGATATCAAATAAAGTGCGAACAGAAACGGATATGTATGATTGGCCAGAAGTAACTTGCCTCCTGAGCCCCTGGAAGATTGTCGCCACCACGATACAAATGCAGTTCTCAGTTAAACAATTAGGGAAGGCACTCTCCCAGGAGTCTACACACGATGCTGCGAGTAGTAATCTCAATAAGTTGTCTATCATGCTTTTTCATCAATCAATGACTTCGGAGGAGGCATACTATGTCGGGGAGATGGCGCGAGGGGCTGACATAATGGTTGCTAGCAAAGTCAGCTATCCCTATCATTTTATATTCGGGATGACTGATATGCTGGGATATCTTTTTTTGCACTCTAGTTTATTGCCAACGGGTTCAGATGTATCAACGAGCTGCTTCAGGAATTGAAACCTGGGCAGATGACTGATGTCACCGATAAGCTCCGCCGAGTCGGAGAGTTACTGCGCGCTTTGGTATATATCGCTCAACCGTTCTGGAAAGAAGGGCCTCTGCTCCTGAATCTTGATTCGGTGGTTCAAAACGATTTCGTGGTGATTTTTCGCGATAAACTTTCTGTAATCAGGTCGACCCTTACTGAATCAAATGGATCTATTCAAGTTCCCGTTAGTAGTGACGAAGATCTATCAATGACCATATCACAACAGGTGGTCTTGTTAGTTCGACTGCTACAGTTCGACCTTGGTTTCCGCGGTGCATGGACTCCCAAACTCAGAGATCTTAGTTCGGAACTGATCAATGATCTCTTTCATCTTGCCTTGGTACGTCTGTCGATCCTTATACGCATACTGAAGTTTATATCCTCATTCTTGCAGCATTATGGTACAGCAGACTACCTTAATCCTGTCGTTTACCCACTTCTTGTCGATACACTCCTATACCTAATAGACGGTAAGCTATGACCTATTGCAGTCTGGGTTTAGGGTTCATGATTATTGATAAATCGCTCTCCACTCCAGAAATCCCCCAACCCGCAAAACCACTATCCTTTGATCCATTTAGACACTACCCAAGGACGCCAGTTTCTGAACTACCTACTGATCTTCCACTGGAGTATCGTAGACAGATTCTCTCCTTACTCTCGTTCCTATCAACCAACAGTGCCTCCAACCTCGTCAACTCGCACTTGGATTCAGCTGGTACCCTCGTGTTTGATCACCCAGTTATCAACAGGCCTTGGGAATGGATTGAAAACCTGGGCGAACCCTCTTCAGTTGATGGTGCCACCAAGGATGAAGACCGGGACCATGACGAAAGAGCCAGACTCAAGACAAGGTATCTGGTCAAAAACTCGGGATCTCTATCACTTGAATTCTTTGGAGCAAAAATGACCGGTGATGGTGTCGTAGAGAAGACTGCAAGAGAGTATGATATACAGGCAGAGAACATACGAGCATTTGAAGATGGTTTGTCTACTGAGGGTATTTTGGTAAGAGATTGGAGGGAGAGTCGAATTGATGTCGAACAAGAACCTTCACCAACGTCTGGGTCTGGCGAAAGGACGATTCAAAGTGTTGTAAACGCAAGTGGCAACGGTGATGGTGATTTGGAGTCTGGGTCCGCTTCTGGCCGTACGAAGAGTGAACAAAAATCAACATCGATGAGGGCTTCACCAACTTCTTCTGTCGTTTCGCGAAGCTCTGCGAAAGCATCTATTGTATCGTTGAAGCAGAGCCCGATAGCGAAATCGAGATTGGACCAAGCGGATGTCGGGGTCGGCACCTCCCAGAGTGTGACCAAACGCAAAATGGAAAATGCTGATGAAATTGAAATCATTGAGGGGCCTGTGCGGGTTCGGACCGCTCCACCTGCCAAACGTGCTCGATCTAGCACTAGTAAGGCTGCGGGGAAGACTGCAGGGAAGACTGCAGGGAAGACTGCAGGGAAAACGGCTGGCAAGGGAAAGGCGAAGAAGCGGTGATTCTTTTGTCATGTTTTGTTCATGGCTATTTTTTGTACCTCATACTCCTTCACTCCTTCACTCTTCGTATATCATACTCCTTCACTCTTCACTCTCTGTGTATCAGTCATCGTATCAATTAAACAGTGCTTGATAGTATGGGCCAAGATACTCTTGTATGACTATAGAACAATTGAGGTGGGAACATTCAATGGAAGAAGCATCAATAGAAGAAGCATCAATGGAAGAAGCATCCAAAGAAGCATCCATGGAAGAAGCATCAATGGAAGAAGTATCAATCAATATGAAGTAGGCAACTAATGTTCCTTAATGTAGTGAAAGTATTCAGACCAAGGGTCAACTAGGCGCCCGAATTGATTCTTAGAAGACAGATCCGGTGGGACATTTGCTCTTTCCTCCTTGTCAGCAGCCGAGATAGTTCGCACAAGGGACTTTAGTGCATAGACTTCCACTGGACGTTGATTGACTCGCTTTCGGCAAGTGGGACATGTGTATTCAGGCACAGGCTGTTGCAATCGTTCTAGGTGAAGGTGAAGGTCGGGATGTTGAAAATATTCTGGTCGAAGGATGGTTCGCATATGTGCAATACACATGTCGATTACGTCCCGACGCCAGTTGGGGTTTGCTTGTATGAAGCGTGCATGAGCTGTTCCAAACCAATCATGAAGACAGGAGAGACAGAACGTATGTCCACATTCGGGTAACCTATTTCATACCAAAGTGAACACATCACACTGGTGATGTCAGGAGAAACGCACAGGTAAGGGGTATACATGCGACGTGTACAGATTTCACAGTTGAGGGCATCTTCAACCTCTGAAGATTTCTGTCATAGAGAGAGATATTGGATATTGAAGAGGAATTTTGTTCTAGTTTGGCGACCTACCAAGACGAGTTTGCCATTCGCATGTTGATCTTGTGACGCCTTGAACTTGACCTTGACCTCGTTAAGTTCTGCACAGACATTGGCGAGCTCTGTAGTGAACGATTTACAAGCCCTTTTATACTTGTCCCTCTCCTAGAGAAGATAAGTGAGAGGACGAGGAATAGTAACATAGACAAACATGAGTGAGGCTCTTGACCTGACGGCGTAGGTTTGTAATGACGGACTCTTCAGAGAGCGGTACCTCACCCTCATCAGACGAAATTTCGATTACATCCTTATGATCTATCGGAGCATTCAGCTTCGGCTTGTGCTTTGTCTTAGTTATCAATGGTTTCCGTCGTCTTGGTGGCACATGAATATGGACATCCGGGCTACTGAGTTCAAGGATGTCCGGAGAAATATTTCTGCGCTTTGAGGGAGGTTTCTGAGCGACAGATGGTGATATTGAGCGTGCACGAGTTTCACAGGGAGGAGTTTGTATGGGTGGCATGGTGGAGGAATTGTTTTGATTGTATTGTATTGCATCACTTGCTGTTATAACTTAGTAAAGCTAATCGGACGCGCCCCTTAACATGAGGCACGTGACGTCCATTATACAGTTGATGGAAGCTCATCAATACACTGTTTAATTACTCGGAATGTCTCCCCTTTGTCATAAAGCAATCGACCACAATCCTTCTTGCTGCACTTGGCCCCCCAACAAGCTTTGGCTTCTGGCCAATCATTAAGCCCAGGAGCAAGCACAGTATCCCCCTGCGGATGTCGGTCCATCTCGAGAATAATTCTATACTTCAGCTCTCTCCAAGTGTGATACTCGATAATGGAATCACACTGAACGCAGTTTGCAGCAACCCCAGAAACAAAGGGAGGGTTATCTAGTCTGTTGCGTAATCTAACCGTCAAGATCGATCAGTTTGTTGCTAGTGGGCGGTTGATGAAGAGACACACAGTTCTCGTCTTTGATGACGTAGATTCAGCAGGTCAAGAAGCGCTTTGGAAGGTAGCTGCTGCAGTGTTTCCCGGTGGCAGAGGTCGAATAAATTGAGTTTGAGCGTTTGGTTAGACGCTAGTTTGGCTTCTTTTTCCCACCCATACCGGCACGCAAATGAATAAAGACGGAGGGGATGGTCCAAAATGCTCTGTGTAGAAGCTAAAAGCCGCAGAATCGAAATTGGCCCAGGCATTTCATATTTTTCGGCAACAAAGAGAATCTTCTCGATCAGATCACAGTCTGTCATGGGTGGCACTTCCAGGCCACAGACCATCTGAAGAAGCGGCACAAGTACTTCAGCGTCCTCATCTAAGTAGATTACGTCGTCGACAGGGGACTTGGACCTGCAGATATCAGTCTGAGACCCCCCGAGAGCCCAAGAAGGGAAGGCCTCCACTCACGGTGGCAAATTGTACATGGTCCTAAAGAACCCCGATGTGGTCTTCAGGGTATAAGAATGCACACGAAAATAAGTCCGGCCTCCACGAGCAGATAACACAATATCACCTTCCGGCGATGCGAAGAGTGGGTGGAATTGGTCAGTCACAGACTGGTCTTGCACGTCCATAGCATTGTCCATTGGTAGAATTGGCAGAACAGGAGTCCATCCATCTAATCTTTCTTTCGGCGATTGCATGATCCCAGATCGATAAGAGGGAAGAAAGAGTCGGGGACTTGGAGGAATTCCACAGTCAGAAAGGATTTTGTCGCAAGCATGCAGCCCCTAATTCCGGAATAGTGCTAGTGGATTAGGACGGACCGAAGTCAACTCCGGTCCAAAGTTTTCACACTCTTCACATCTCTGAACCTGACTATGTCTTCTGTCCCTCGTCAACGTTGGATTGTGTATGCCCCTGATAAGACTGAAGAAGGCACTTTCGAAAAACGCCTCTCGGTCAGGCCGAAGCATATCGAGAGCGCGGCGGCCAACTTCGGTAGCGGAATTGTCCGTACGTAGCGAGATTTTCTGGAACTCGTTTCTTAGTTACTGGATTTAGGCGTTGGGGGTGCTATTTTAACCCCCGAGTCTGTCGCAACCCCAGATGCGCCGAAGAAAATGATCGGCTCTGTATTCATCTTCGAGGCAGATAACATCGATCAGTGCGTCTCGGTCTGACCCTACATTCCACCGGATATTGAAATGCCTTCCCACAACAGAGTTTGGGAGATAGTAAAGACGGACATCTACTATACCTCAGGAGTGGTATGCCACATCAGTCATCATGATTACAGACTAATGACTGATGTTGTGTCAAGTGGGATCCCGAGAAGCTGTCAGTTCTCCCCTACAACATTGCCACGCCTTTTAATGTTGTACCATGAGCTACTATCGCTTGAAGTTTTCTGTACTAGTATTCACTACGACCTGCTCTATCTGCCTTTGTCGGTTGTTACCCTCTTTTGCCAATGCATGTCAAGGTGTTTTGTTTGACCGCTCGCCAATTGAATTTGTGCATGTGTATCCAACAGACTAGGCTTCACAAGCCAGCACAAGGCTTAATCCAGTCACTTATCGCAGTCACACTCTGATCTATCTTCCCAGCTGGAATGGCTCACCTCTCCCGTCCCTTCCTCCACAATTGCTTTCGGCTTTCCGGTCTTTCTCGTACCTGCAGGGCGATCATCCCTGTAACATCTGTTTTTGGATCAACCCAGCATCATAAAATGTCTTCTGTTGCAGATTATGAATATATTATAACGTCTCGCCCAGAGCCCCATGTCCTGCTCATCCAGTTAAACAGACCGAAAGCACTCAATGCCTTGTGTAGCCCGCTGTTCAAGGAATTGAACCAGGCACTGAAAGGTGCAGATAAAGATGAGACAGTTGGTGCCATGGTGCTAACTGGGTCGGAGAGAGCTTTTGCTGGTTAGCAGACGTTGAGTTAGATTCACCAAATTTGGACTAACAATAGTATGTTTTCATTATCAGCTGGAGCAGACATCAAGGAAATGAAGGACAAGCAATGTGAGCTTATTGTCATCGTCTTGAACCACACCTCTTATGCTGTATGTACTGATACAAGTTCAAAGTCGCGGATGTGTATCAGAACAGGTTTCTCGAAGACTGGGCGGACATAACTAAAATCAGCAAGCCCATCATCGCCGCTGTTAGCGGATTTGCAGTACGTTCCAGTGGGACATCCGATTGCAATGCCTAACTGAAAAATTTCGAAGCTTGGAGGAGGCTGCGAACTCGCACTCATGTGTGATATCATCCTCGCCTCACCAAGTGCCAAGTTTGGTCAACCTGAGATCAACCTCGGTGTCATTCCGGGTGGCGGAGGTTCTCAGCGTCTTGCGCAACTCGTCGGTAAATCGCGAGCTATGGAAATGGTCTTGACTGGTCGAATGATTACGGCCCAGGAGGCGGATAAGTGGGGTATGATCAGCAGGATTGTTGGAGAGGGTGAGGGACAGGTAGTCAAGGACGCTATTGCAATGGCAAAGGAAATTTCTGAGAAGAGTCGGATCTCAGTGCAGGCTGGCAAGGAAGTTGTCAATGAAGGTACTGCATCTGAATTGGACATGTGAGTTTTAGACTAATGGATACATTTACAGCCTATGAGACTACATTAACAGAGGGATTGAAGTATGAGAGGAGAATTTTCCATGGATTGTTTGCTACTAATGACCAGAAGGAAGGCAAGCAACCGGTTTTCTGTGCTCCAAAACATGCAACTGATGTATCCGAAGGCATGGCCGCATTCGCCGAGAAGAGGAAAGCCAATTTCACTCATTCGTGAATTTTGGTTCGAGATGTCGAATTCGTAATCGATTCGTTTCTAACAGAGGAACTGAATTATTACTACAACAGCTCCAGATTGCTCTCGACTTACATTGATACCACCGAATTACACTCCCGATTAGCATAGCTGCAGTGAAAGAAATAAACTTGGCAGTTCATATGTTACTGCACGTAGCACACACCAACTCCCAAACCTCCAATTATCCTTTTTTGAGCAGGTGATCCTGGGGCCGTGGCCCTGGCTTGCATTAAAGCATAGATACCAACGCCAGCAAATGTCCCACACCCGACAATACGGCACGACAAACAATCGTTGTTTCCGGCTTCAATTTGATTCACCAGACTACTACTTACACCCTGTACCTCCGTCTCTTGGCTTTTGTCAATGTCCGTAGTGTTACTCATGAAATATGAGCGCTGGTAATGACAGGAGATCAAACGCTGGCTACCTACCATGTGACCTGCCAAGTGATCATCAGGTTTGGCTTCTATGACTTCAAGCTCTTTTGTATAGGACACATACACACCCTGACATAAAGCGCCAACAACCGAGCGAGGGGGCTAAAATGTTCGGATAATATGTTCGCTTGATCTTTTTCGGAAGATAACGCCCATCTTTGTTCTGGACAAGCTCATGGGTGTCTCATCGCGTTCTCACCGGTGCCGTTCATATCGTGGTGTTCCAGGTCTGGACCTCGTGTGCGAATCTGGTGTCCTTATGCACAATAATCCAATCCGTGTCACGTCCAGACTGATCCGGAACGCAGGATCTGGAAAACTTGATCAAGTAAATACATTTTCCATGCAGTTCCCACCGTATCCACAAATCCAAACTATTCTAAGTCCCCTTCCAATCTGAAGCATTAAGTTCAATCGTGTGAGAACAGTCTTCTCAAATTTCCATATCACTCGTCGTGCTATCTTGCAAGTCTTTCAGTGGGCCTCCTGTGAAAGGGCCTGTATACAGAATTCGACTGTTTGTCATTGGCTTTTGTTACCTGTGGCAACACATTGGCAGGAAATTTGCAAATATCTCACACCGCTATAGACCCGGATTATCTATCAGGCTCTGTCAGAAGGAAGCTGTCATCGACAGTGACACACGATGTCCACCACGAACATGGTGCACTTATTCCACAATATATCGTTGATGTCCGGCTTGCATAATGTATGTCTCATTTTACATCATTGGCTTTGTCTCATACGCATACGAAATTATTTCTCTGCATATTATTCCACGATAAACAGTCTCTAAATATTGTGATTTTATCGGCGATTTTGGGTGGCGCGTATGCTCTTTATCGGAAAGCGACAAAAGTATCTGTAGCTTTCGTCCGCGGGCCTGTACCGGAATCATTTGTATCCGGTATGTCCCCCAGAAGATCCAGGCATGAGATGGTCATCGCCAATTCAACTTCATAGGCAATTTACCCGAACTGTTTCGAAGCCAGGTTGGGTTGCAGATTTCAAGTATCAGAAGGAATATGGTGACATCGTCAGAATCAAGGGTGCATTTGGTGTAAGTTTTTCCTATGCTCAATGAACTGGTCCTCGCTAAGCGTGTATCTCAGGAAGATCGCCTCTTGATTTCCGATCCTAAAGCCTTACAATATATTTTACATACTTCGGGTAAGAAGATGCCCGCCTATCTGTTGATCGTTCTGACGTCAAGTTGAAGGGTACAACTTTCTGAAATGGCCCGAAAGGACGGAAATATCTCGAGTGTTGATGGGTCGGGGCTTACTGTGGGCAGATGGTGAAACTCATCGGCGTCAACGCAAGGCCATGTTGCCCGGATTTGGCGGTAATTGTGTTGTACTGGTGAGATGATGTTCCGAATTCTGAATGGTGATTACAGCACCCGAGTCCAAAGCATTCGTGACCATCTTCCGGCGAGTGGGGGCGGAGGTATGTTTCATGTGATTTTTCGGTCAAGATTGTTGACGTTTGAATCCATCAGTTGACAAATCAGTGGACAGACAAGCTTGTCAACTCGTCTGACCAAACCGCGGTGTTCAACGTTGCCACATGGCTTTCTCGTACTACGATGGATTCTATTGGAGAAGGTATGCATAGCTTGTTTGTACACCAATCTGACGTTTGCCTACTATTGCATTCAAAGCGGCTTTTGACTATCAATTTGGTGCATTGGCGGATACAAAGAATGACTTCATGGAAGCATATATGGGACTCATGTACGTTGGATACCGTCTTTTTCTTCGAGGCCATCTTCAAATGATGTCACTCCTTTCTTCCGGCGTATTCTATTTGACAGGTCTGATACTCTCGGTTCACCGTCAAGGTCGGCCATCTTGATGCAAACTGTGCTACCTGTTTGGATGCTTCAGCTCATGTCGAAGTATTCGAACCGCCGCAACCTCGTACACGCACGCCACACGGCTAAAATAGCGAATGATGTTGCCCGTCAGCTCATTGATTCGAAAGCCAATGCTGCGTTACAGGGAAAAGGAAACAAAGATATTCTCAGTCTGCTTGGTTGGTGTAGTAACCCTTTTGAATTTAATTTACATCCTAAATAATCCATGGCATGCGATTTTGGCGCGATCCTGGATTCATCTAGTTCAGGCGAATGCATCGGAGAACGCAGAAACGAAACTTACTAATGAAGAACTACTGGCGCAGATGCGGTGTGTTCTCATTACAAATTATAGTATTTCTTTGTGGCTTACTGAAGAGTATTTGATTTTAATACGAATTGACTATCGGTGGCTGATCGCTAGGACGATCCTTCTAGCAGGTCATGAAACAAGTGCTACGACGCTTTGTTGGATAATCCTCGAGCTTGCACGTCACCCACATATACAGACGAGACTTCGTAAGGAGATAAGAGAGACTGAGGCTGCCATCCACGCGCGAGGAAGGTCCGACTTCACCGCATCTGATCTCGATGGAATGTCTTACTTGAATGCAGTCCTGAAGGTAAGCTATCTACAATCAATTTTTCTTCCACGGTCGAGTGAACTGTCTCTCCGCTTATATTCTTCTTATGACTGATTCCCGATTTTATCTGTTGTGCTCTCGATGACCGTCATGCGATAACTCTTTAGGAGTCGATGAGGTTCCATCCTGCTGTGTATCATAATTTCCGACAAGCAGTCAAAGATGACGTATTACCGCTGTCTCGGTCGATCACTACGACAGCTGGCGAGATTTTATCCGAGCTTCCCATCCCTAAAGGACTGAAAGTCATACTTTCCATTTCAGGGTACAATAGGTCCGTAAATACTTTGCTGTCAATTAGGATTGTTGGTGCTCAAGGATTGCGTCACTTTTTTCTGGCCCTGTATTTCTTTCTGCGTTCCGGTCATCCCGATATGTATGATTGTGATTGCCAAAACAGGAATCAAGAGATTTTCGGTGAAGACGCAAATATTTTCAATCCGGAAAGATGGTTCAGGAATAACGGCAAGAAGCAAGGACTGAACGTTGGTGTATATGGGAACCTGTGAGTCTACTCGCATGTTTCTGAGCTTACGACTCGATTTAGATTTATCGACGCGCACCACTCATGACCTTTTCCCTAGCTTGACTTTTGCAGGTGGTATACGGACCTGTATTGGCTGGCGGTTTGCTCTCTATGAAGTTCAGGCTTTGACTGTGGAGATTATCAGCAACTTTAATTTGAGTCCCACACCGGAGATTGAAAAGTTGAGGAGGGAAGCATGTCTGGTCATGATTCCAACTTTGGAGGGTGAACAACTCCGGGGCGAGAACTTGCCTTTAAAAGTGTCCTTCGCTCCGAGGGATTGATTTGTTGTGAAAGTAGTTTCTCCTAGGTGCCTCTATGTGTATTGTCTACTTTATCCCATACCGCTGAGACCTATACATGACATGGAATTTTTCACCGGATGCTGTGTCCTGTGCTATTTGGACCTGTTGTGATACTCGTTTATAATCAGTTTACAAGGTATTATTTGAACGCATGCTGAGTAGAACAAGCAAGTTCAGAACTACAAGGAAAGTCTGTACAGATCTTTCTACCCGTATGTTTTCATAACTCAATCCGAGCAACTACTCTTATGTACTAAGATCATTCAAGCTTCTAGGGCATGTTTTCATAGCTGTCGACAGAGGTTGCGACCATGCCTTACAACATGCCCTAAAACAATTGCCCCTCCATTGAAAAGTTCTACCACAGTCTTGTCTCAGGTCAGATTGAATTCATCATCTTCTGTGTAAGTCATACGTGTTTCTTTCATAATTGAACCTGATTTTGTTCAGCCCTGGCTCCGACTACTCCAAGTCAATATTCGGCAGTCCTGATATACCATGGGAACATGTCATTCCATATTCTGACTCTGATAAATCCCAACCTATTGACTTGAAAGCCGATGAACAGCGAGCTTTCGCGGACCTTTTTGACGAGATATTTAAAGCCGCTGAAGTTGCCTCTACTGGTTCTTCTGCAAAGGATAATGCTGAAGCTCTCGATACACAAGCATTTTCGAGCGAATTCTACGAACGCATTCGACGAACACCCACTACGCCCAGGTTCGGAGATGCCGTGGCGGAGGAGCAATTGGATAGGAAGAAGGAGGAGATGAATTTGTGTCGAAATGACCAGGAATTGCTAGACTGGACACTTATCGATGTCTTTGCTGAGGCGCAGAAGTACGAAGAAGAAGCGCGGAAGATGGATCCGAAGATAAGGATTCAACGGAATGTTACACTGCGACCTCTCTGGTATCCGCGCATCATTGCTCTTCTAATGTCGACTTTTCGCGACATATACCATAATCCTCACACAACACTGGCCATATTCAATTATGTCAAGACATCATCAATTGCCTCGTACGCTTTTGGCTGTTCGGTTGATGCATATTGTGAACTTATCAAGACATATTGGCTGTGTTTCCGAGACGCAAATGCTGTTCTCAATGTTGTCAAGGAGATGCAGTTGAATGGTATCAGGCTAGACCACAAGACGAGCAGGCTTTTGGATACTATTCGGCAGGATATTGAGGTTGAAAAGTTATGGCCAGAGGATGAAGTCTCGCGTATCAGAACTCAACTAGATTCTATCCGACGAGACGCAGGCCGTGTCAATGCGAATAAAAAGTCAACTAGAGCAAACAAATATTTCAACGAATGGAAGACACAGGAATTACGAGACGATCCGTCAGACGAAAAGGGCTTTAATAAATGGTAACGAAAACCATCGATCCGGGGTATAATTAAGGTTTGTGTATAATATACAAACTACACCGAATAGAACTATGTGTAAGATCGACTGAAGAATGGAAAGTGAAAAGGTAGGTCATCGGCGGCGGTCACGGCGGTCGCGTGCCTGAGACGCCATTCGGGGACGAGCTTCTTGAATGGCGCCGAGGCCATGTGTCGGCTTGTAGTGGGGATCAACTTCATGGCACTTGAGGTGGAGTAATAGATGATAGACAAACAACTGCTCATATCTGCCGATCGATAGATCAATAAAAGCAAAAGTAGATAATACCAAGCAGACCCACTGCGCATTGATAAAAGCAACCGACATGGAGTCAGAATTACACCTCAGCAGATTAGGTGCCATAACTAATGCAAGATTTGCTGGTGTCATCTTGGTGATGTTCTGCGTCTTTTCTTCCAGAAATAACTGGAGGAAGCTGACGAGAAAAAGTATAACTCGTCTGTTGATCGTGGGTAGGCGCTCGACTATACGGACACAGGAATCGGGGTCATTGGAGTTCATGATGCACTCATTGTACATCTCATCAGGAATCAAAGGATCGCAAAGTTCTCGCAGCCACAATTTCATGAGCGATGCGAGAACATAAGGGTCATCAACATTGTCCAGGGTATAGTACCCGCGATCGATACGAAGCTTGAGGTCTGAGACTGAATCACCATCGCCTGGTACTCGGAAGATACCTTCCAGGCGAAGTCCACCCAATGCCAAGATGCCGTCAGCGAGGAAAGGAAGGATGATAGGTACTTTCTTGTGTGGATAATTACGTTCTTGAAGGCGGATGATCACATCCAATGATTCACCAAAAATGGATGGATTGAAAGCAGCATCCTAAGTAGTTAGGATTAGTGTTGAACCGGTTAGTTGAATCGAAAAAAAATAGGTCAGGGTTTGGCTTACTGAAGCAGTCTCTATTTCCGAGACAGTGGGCGGCTTTCCACGCGGGCCCTTCTTGGTTATCATAGCTAGACGACGTAGACAGTATTTAGCAATGATGTCGATTCTACCTTCCTGTTGATTCGTATGTTGTTGAATAAAACTTTGAAGATAGGTTTCAAAATCCTTTGATGGAGGGAAGCTGATGAGAAGTACGCATAGAAACTGCCAGCCTTTGAATGCACTTTCCCTGAACGAGCATACTCGGTCAACAACATGAATTAACATCCATAAGCCAGCCATCTTACGGGTTGGGATTCCGAGTCAATTGTTTCATCACCTGGCAATAGATCTCATCTCGTAGTTCACCATGTGCAAGACCCTCTCCGATCAGCCAACGCTCCTCCTCCAGGACGCCTGATAGGCTAGAGGCCAAAGATGTCGAGGAGGCATTGACATGTATGGGCGACGCTTTCGTGTCGTACTGTAGTCGCACCCCGACCGGCTTCTCGCGCTCACGATCTCCCATGATTCGCTGAATGACCCTGAAGATTCTAACGGCATCCTTGCTCAGTGATTTGTTGAGCATCAGGAGCGGCGATGTCAGCGGTGACTGGTGGTCGAACCGTGAGTGCCAATGCATCATCAAATAGAATCGGCACCATTCAACTAACCTTTTGCCATGTCATGAGTTGTTCAACTGGCACTCGTCGCCTAAAAATGAATCCGCTTCTATAAGTAGAGAAATATTGTTTGGCATAGTCAGATTTTGAAAATTGTTGAATATCCATCTGAAGATCTTGCGGTAACATAGGATATGGCCTATATGCATCTTTCAGCCTTGCGACTATTATTAACCCAGTGTTTTGAGTTTACCCAGTACTCAGACTTATTATCGAGCCATTCGCGGGCGCGGTTTGTACACATTCAATGGGGATAGGCTGACTCAAGCCACGGTTCTTGATTGGATTCATTTCAATTGTAGCAGCTAGAGAGTTGATTAGGTGTTATAGGCATGTAAAAGAGGCCCAAATAATAGCATACCATGGTTTGGTATTGGAGCACTGATGCCTTTGGCTGCAATTTTGGACGCGCTTAGGCTATTTCCGTTGAGCTTGGCGGGACCTTGCCTAGATGATGGTGGTGAAATATCCCGAAGACTGCGTACGCTCGATGAATCGCTTTGGATGTCAATACTCGGTATGATTGGTGCAGACTTATAGCTCGAAAGGGTACCGAAGCTAGCCTCTGAAGGAGAACCTCTTTGAGGGTTCACGGGATCTACTTCTGATGTAGCTAATAATTCTAAAGCAGCGCTAAGACTGTGGGGTTGCGATCGGACTGTCAAAGATGATCCGGCTGTCCGACGGAATGAGTCGGTGAGGTGATCACCGTTAGAACGTGCTCTTCCGTTAATGCTTTCCTTGTTTTTCGATCCGAGACTGCTGTTTACTTTAGAACTAATGGATAATGGAGAAGGGGGTATTGAGTATTCTGTGGTGTGCGGAGAGCCCGGGATCGGTGTTAAATTTCGCAGCCCTCCATTGGCTGGATCTCCAGACTGAGACTTTCTAATAACTTGCCTCCGGATTGAACTGCTTTGAGCTGAACGATTGGACTGAGTGTGACGAATCTGCAATTTGTCGGGTGCAGTGCCAGCCGATGTCTGCACACGCCGACTGAGGTTTCTGCGGACGCCAAATTCATCGACCACCTCTTTATTATCGAAACCAAGAGCGTCTGGTATCGACTGTGAAAAACGATCATACTTGCTCGTAGATAAACGACGTCCAAGGGCGGTATTCTGTCCCGTGACAAATTTAGCTCCTCATGATGCCAGAGATATCAACACACCTGCACTATCCCTAAGGGGATCACAAAGCCCTGGGGGCGTTCCCAGACAGTTTCCCCGGTTTTAGTTTGATAGTAATATGGTATGCCATCACGCGAATCATCGCTGAGCTCCCACCACTCTCCTTCAGAGCTCGGCGGTAGACTGTATACCAGCTGTAGATTGAAGTGAGCGTAAAAGCAAGAGAGCGATAACTTACACGAAATGCCCTACGGGAGCATCCCAACTAACTTGACCAGTGGCTGGGCAGGCATAGAAAGATGTTTGTGTCTGCCAGATGATATCAAGCTCTCTATGACATGATCAACTACCATGGCCACGGACACACCTGCGGATCAACTAATGTCACCCAGAAGTTCGATCCCCATGCAGCCTCGTCTGCTTCGTGGTGTCCCTTGCCCGGAGACCTCTGGAATGATCTCTGAGACGGATAACGAGAAACACTGCGTGAAATCGAGTGCAAAGTTGTATTGATATGTTGTTCCGGCGATTTCTCCTTGCCTGAAGATGCCGGTAGCTTAAGGGAAGGAGACTCTGGAGAATGTACTGTGGGCGATGCCGGAGGCGACGTGGTAGACTTTTGTACAGGATCGTCGTCTGGCTTGGAGGTTGTCATTGTCATCAAAGAATATTCTATGTCGCTGGTGACAAAAACGAAATCGTATTCCAACTGTGACTGATTTCAAATGGAGAGCTTTGATCCTTTTGAGGGCGTGGGGGTTGGTGCAACACCAGCAAGTTCTTTGCAGGTTGCCTGTACATATCAAGGCACAGGGACTAACCCGGAATGGAGATCCAAATGATTAGTTAGTATACTATGATTTTTACAACATCTTCTGTAGTTGCATCAACTGACTATCTTTGCCATTGTCAAGGTTCACCATGCCTTATGAATGTCCTTCACTCTCACTCTCAAGATCTCCTGCACCTCCTTCACAGATCAGTATGTTTTAGAGATCATGCTAAGAATACTTCTAGCATCTTGGGCTGAGAGGCCTTCAACTCCGAAATGAGAACTTCTGCTGTCGCCGGAGAGAAGATAGATGCGCCACTGTCAAGAGCATAAGCCACAATGTTCCTCACCCTCATTTCAAACTGACCCAGAATCACCGTTGCTAGGAGGCCAGTAGAATCCTTTAAGACGCCTCTGTTGAGAATGAAATTAATGAGACCCGTGGGCTAGGCCATCAAGCACATAACGACATTTTCAAGGAACTTGCGTCTTCCACTCTAGCATTCCCGTCACCAAGAGCTTTCATCACAAGTCGGTAGGGTTACAAGGGATCCTTTGGGCCATCCCCTATAACGTTTGCATAGACAAAGGCTGCCAGAATAGTTCCAAAAAAGCTCTGCGATTCTTTGGACAGCCTTATCATTCACGGCGTTGCAATCCGCACCGATGAAATATCCTTCTGCCTCATGCAAGTGAGATCCATCTCCTGAGATATTACCAGAACTAGAACAAAGCAAGGCAGCACAGCAATATACTGAAAATGAAACCAGAACTTGGGAACAATCTCTTCCAGCGACTGCTGTTGCTGCTACTTTGACGCCCTTTTCTGTTTCGAACGTCCTGTGAGACTGTGACTCCTGACTTCACCAACTTCTGTGCGACGCTCCCCCGTTCCCTCATGGCTCCAACTGCGATAACTGACGGCACTTATCCGGGAGAAAATCCATCAGATAGTTTCATTGGAGGCAGTCGGACAATGCGAACTGATAGGCTGGGTGGGTTCCCTGAATTAGCTTTCGTTCGAATTCCTTCAGGAATTGTATTTCTCCTTCATCCAATGATGGCATCTACTTATCTAGGATGAAGATGGCACTATTCCTTCGTTCTCTGGCCACTATTTGATTGCGAGTTGCAACTGCTGAGCCAAATATTGTGAATCTTGTATGAACCCTCAATCTGGGAATTTCCATTTTTTAAAGTTATCTCTTCATATGTGTCCTATTGTAGAGAAGTATAGCATGCTTGATCTAGTGGAGTCTGCATTGGAGTCTGCATGATAGTAAGACCATGCATGATCATACCCAAAAGTTGACAAATGGGATTGATTTCCTGGAGGGTGACTTTTGTGATGTTGCATATGCATACAGGTGTCATTTCTGAGAAGCATTGTTATTAGCTGGATTTCTGATGTGTGAATGATGTAAGTGTCCATCAGTGCTTTAGGGACTATCAATGAATTCTAACAGAAATTGACTGCATGTTTGATTGGTTTTGGGCAATATAGTTAGATACCTGACTTACACACCTGGGGACACAATTCAACTTGACATTAATAAATCCTGGAAAGCCCAGATTCAATTAGACTTGGTTAGTTTTAGATATGTTGATCTTGCTTGAAACCAATAGGTAGAACTCATAGTCCATTGTATGATCATGCATGGTCTTACTATCATGCAGACTCCAATGCAGACTCCACTAGATCAAGCATGCTATACTTCTCTACAATAGGACACATATGAAGTGCAAATATAACTTTCAAAATGGAAAATCTCAGTTTATACAAGATTCATGGTATTTGGCTCGGCAGTCGCAACTCGAAAAGCCGACTCAATAGCCGACTCAATCAGCCAGGCCATCGGTTTTGATCTTTCGGTGCCATGACCGGTCCGTATGCTATTCTGACGAGCAAGTCCGTAACGGACCTGACCTCGGGAAGGTCCCCAGAAGTATTTCCTTTTGGTATAGTGTATGGAAAATCGTGATTGATCATCTCTTGTCAACTGCTCCATAAATCCATTTTCGGATTAGAAACATGGGCACCGGTACTTTCTATCAGGGAAAAAGCCGTACAACTTCGCGGGAAACGGAAAATCCGCGAAAATCTCAAGAATAACTGCACTACTTACCATTCTACTAAATGCCTCACTGAGGTTTCGAGTTCGGTCGACTCACTCGCTCACAGGAGGAATTTGATCAATACATTGTTGTCCCTAATAGGGATTAGCACTTTCGTGGTGAAAATCTATTGACGCTCGACAAATCGGTTCTCGCAACTGGAACCATGCTTATCCAATACACGTCCCATACGGAGCGAGCAAACTTGCATCAGTCTGGACGAGATGCTCCTGAAAATGCTCGAGTCATGGGGCAAGAAGGTATCTGTATACAAGTAATATTAATACATTGAACCAGTTCGAATTGGAGAGATCGTCCCCGCCTAATCATACGATCATCTACTCGTCATCCATGCCCGTGCCCTTCGCCTTACGTTTCTCTATTCGTTCATACATTATTTTCCGTGCATCATCTTGAGCCTTTGAAAGAAGATTCTCTTTCGCAAGAGCCACCAGCAGTGCATGGGCCAACCCGACGAAGTTGTGTCTTCGAAGACTATTCTCGAACTGGATCTTACACATCAGATCACTAGTCCTGGTCGTTGGGAAAGAATTGCTCACAGCCCAACGCTCACGCTTGTTTTTTTCGTTGTTGATAGTTGTAATAGTTTCTGTGGCTTTTGCAATATCACCCGAAGCTTGGTGGTGATTGAGTTGTGAATGTAATGTAGGGAAAGGATCATCTCTGAGAGCGAGTAGGCTGAAATCTAGCTGTGATTCATGTCAACACCTCAAACAAAATGACAACAATTGGAAATACCGATCCGACGGGATACGTATTTATGCGGGCCTCGATCACCTCCCTGATGATCATTGACACCGGCGGGTTAGATGAGTATGCAGGACTCACCGTGCTGTCTTCAACCAGCCTTCACCACCTTCCTGGTAGGGTCCATGTCGAATTGGATAGGGCTTCAGTCCATCAAGTTCATACAAAGCACCCAAACACGGAAGGTAGACAATAAAATGGTACGCGTCCTCGCTTTTCTTAGGCATGTCCAAACCATCCATCAAGAAGGTGTCTGGGGGTGATAGTGCGTTGTGGGCTTCTCTCAGCCAATCCGAACTCGTTATAACCAGACCACGCGTCTGTGGGTCTAATTCCCTCGCGAAAGACATAAGATCCCGAAGTTGAGGACCACTACAAAGACCAGGAATGTTTCCGAGAGCGTTCATGACAGCCAGAGTTGCACAGGCGTTATTGACGACTTGATGCGCAAAGAACCCGGAGAAGTCTGGATCGTAATCTCCATGAGAAGTACCTGCAGGACCTGCTGATGTAGTGGGTACCCATTTAAAGAGAAAAATTAAAGCATGAATGGGTTGAAGGGCAGCCAGTGACTCCGTTTCGAGTGAGTAGAGGTCATCTACGATGAAGGGAACACCAAGAGTTTTTAAGAGTTCTCTGGACGAACAATTAGTTGAAGATACGAAAATCGAGGAGAAGACTAGATACGTGAATACTCCGGGATCAGACTCGGTGAGTTGCCAACCGCTCGAATCATCGTCATTCGACATGTCTGCTCCTTGGGCTTACTATTATTGAAACAAGAAACGAAACACGCGTCCATCAACTCCATGATCATGTGATGATTTACGAACACATCCCAAGAGTTACATACGTGATGAACGATACAAGCCAGCGAACACCCACCGATGAGCAAAAGGTAGCAAATCGTGCTCGGTTTGAGCTCGAGCTAGAGTTTGTTCAATCACTGGCCAACCCCTTCTACCTTCAATCTCTAGCACAACAGAACATCTTTGAACAGCCAGCATTTATTAACTTTCTGGAATACCTCATGTATTGGAAGGAAAAAGATTATGCTCGGTTCATTCAGTACGCTCATTTCCTCAATAGGTGGTTTGATGTTCCTCATGGCATGTCTTGTCAGTTATCCACATGCTCTTCATCATCTGGAGCTCTTACAGCATGCCCAGTTTCGATCTGAGATGAAGAAGGACGATTACTTTAGAGAATTCCTGCACCAGAAACAATTTGATCATTGGCGGACGTGGTAAGAACAATTCATTTGATGATAGATGATAGTCAATGAAACAATGTATGATAGGCGAGACCCGGCACGCGCAGCAACTGTCAATGGTGAACTCTCGACCACGAATGATCAAGATACTCGAATGTCGGCAGAAATTTAGAGTTTAGAAAGATGTGCCTTGCCATGCCTGTAGCGCGCATTCAGTCTATAAGACATTGTTGTAGCTGGGGATTCAAAGTGGGTCGGATCTTGGCAATAGCATATCTGTGATGACTGGTGCCTGGAAAGGCGAGATGTCCGTAAGACTAGCTGAATCAAGGTGGGAAAAGTGTTTGTTTAATCATTGCAAATTCACGCGTCATTTCGCTTCCGTAATGGGCCATGACCTCGAGGTCAGATACTCAGGAAGAACAACTAGAGCTACTCGAGTCTGAAAGCAGCGACCACTCACAAGGGCTTCACTATGCATCTTTAAGCGAGAAGAAGCGCTTGTGGTGGCGAAATGCTGCATTGAATACCTTTTTCATTTTGTCTTGGTGCGTCATGTCCGTCTGTTCGTGTCTACAGTCCGTTCGACATGACATAGGTTTACTTTTGCAACTATTCTATCTGTGTACAACAAATGGATGTTCTCAACCACTCGTTACGCATTTCCCGCTCCCCTCTTCGTCACTACTATACATTTGTCTGTCCAGTTCGCCCTCGCCGCTTTCCTCCGGTTTACATGGCCATCACATTTCCGTCCGCCAAAGTCACCCACTCGTAAAGACTACAGGTGAGTTGACCTGTCTGAGCGAACCCACCAGAAAACTCCACGTTTAGTGGGCAGCAACTTTTGATTTCATGTCGTACATGTCTGTTAACTGTCACTTTACCAAGTCGTCCAACTGTTGCAAAGGCTGCTGCATAGTAACTGGCAGGATGCCGTTTTGACCCCTGAGGACGAATTCATCTTTCTCTGTCTTATGTTTCGGCGGTGATCCATTTACTCAATATCTTGGCCTGGGTTTGGTCATGATGCTTATGATCATCCCATTTTTAGCACCAAGGCAATACCGACGGCAGTGGCTACGAGTCTTGATATTGGTCTCTCTAATTTTTCTTTGAAAACGATTACGCTTTCATTTTACAGTACGTGATCAAATTGCCTGGATGTGTGGTTCTCATGTCATACCAGCTATGTGTAAATCATCCTCTCTAATATTTGTGCTCTTATTCGCATTTCTATTTCGCCTGGAACTATTTTCTTGGAGACTCGTGGCCGTGATCTTCCTGATTTTTTCTGGAGTTTTACTCATGGTCGCAACGGAAACAGATTTTTTCCTAGAAGGGTTCCTCCTAGTCATCACTGCGAGCGTAATGGGAGGACTGCGATGGAGTCTCTTGCAAATCATGCTGAGAAACAAACAAATGGGGTGCGATAACCCTGCAGCGACAATCTACTGGCTGGCTCCTGCTATGGGGGTGTGTCTAGCTATCGTGAGCGCTGCTATCGAGAGCTGGTCATCCTTGTTTCAATCGCAGTTCTTCTCGGGGCTCTCAAAAATATTTGAAACAGTGGTTTTTCTGGGTATACCAGGGGTTGTCGCCTTTTGTATGGTCCTAAGCGAGTTTTAGTACGTATCCTCTTTCAATCCCTGGATGTGGCGATGACGAACCATCCAAAGCATCATCCAGCGTGTTGGGGTTGTTCCAATGTCAATAGCTGGAATTGCCAAAGAAGTAACCACCATTTTGATCTCATCATGGTTCTTTGGAGACCTGTTGACACCTTTGAATGTCATCGGAGTCGCTATTACTGTCTGTGGTAGGTTCTAGTCGTGGCCTTTGTGCGATCTGTGCATTCAGATATATTGCGTAGGCATCGGGCTATTCACATTCCATAAATACCACAAGTCTCTGGAATCCAACGTACCGGTGGACGCCCATGGCAACCCGGTGACGAGTCAAGATGACGATGCCGGTTACGCTGGGGAAACGAGTAGAAATGGCGATGAACGGATCCGCTTGACGATTCAGAGGGACATAGATAGACAGGAGGGGCTATGATATGTTTCGTAGTCTTCGCTGGATTTAGTAGGGATGTAAGTCCAGTCGAACCGCACTGCACGTGACACAGGCGAGCCAGGCCAATTAAGCAGCATGAAACGATAGAAGCCAGTTGGACAGTTTGAATCTCAGCTTCCTTTTGTGGCAGGATGAGATCCGATCGAAGGTTGCCAACTTGGAGGTCTAATGATACACATATGTATCGCCGGCTGTGTTTTCAGCGATTTTCTGGCCGTTACGCCGTGACCTGGTGGTGGTATATAGTCGTAGTCATCTAAACTCCATCTGTCTCCTGTTCTCGATGGAAGCCAGTATCCAGTTTATCATCGAGTCTCCTCAGTACACCCCCAGTGCCAGTAAGCGTACCCGTCTTGTTACCTCCTGCGACTCCTGGTCCGTCTACCTCTCTCTCGTCTTCGACTCTTGCTCACTTGGAACAGCCGTCTGAAAAAGATCAAGTGTTCCCAATCCTCAGACAATAAGTGTATCCAGCCCTCCCCGGACACAAGGTGCAAGGCATGCAAGGCCTCCAAGATCCCCTGTAGTTTCAAGGACAGGGAAAAATACTTTGCTGAGCGCAGTCGTGCGATCGCGGGACGCACCAGCCTCGACCGAGGGTAAGCGTTGAGCTGCTGCACTACTTCCCTCCGGCTTATCATCTTAGAACTCGTTCCTGTCGTTCCGCTGATGTTTTCACTTCCTCCGGCTCTTCAAGTCCTTCAATTTCGCATCGCTACTCACCGAAGGAATCCCCTGCCCCTATGTCTCCAGGCCTTGATACTTACCGCTATGTTCCTTACTCTGCAGATCCACAGCGGCAGGTGGACTATCCCAGGTACGTCGCATCAGGACCCGTCCTCAAGATTTTTTGTCGACGGTCGCTATAGACACTCGATATCAGAATATCATTCGAGGCACAGCTCACTGGGTTATGATAATATTGTCGGTCCTAGTTCCGCTGGTGTCCTGCAGCAGATACATAATACTTATCTACCACAGCCCCCCATGCACTCTCGCTATGTTCAATTGTTCGACTCTGAGTATCCTGAGCGCCCTCATCCAGAACTGATGATGCATCTCTTCCAAGGCTTCTTTGATCACTATGCCTCCCAGTTTACTTTCCTTACCCACGGGGAGACTATAAACCGTTTTTGGGGACGGAAGCTTTGCCCTGCGTTGTCAAATTGTATTGCAGCCTTAGCAGTATGGTGAGTTTCTATCAGTTCTACCAGAAGTGTTGTTCTTCTGATTGTCGAGTTGCTAAGGCATGTTGACATCCCTGAACTTATTGAAAGGGGTTTACATGAGGTTGCTGAAACATATGCTGAAAATGCCAAGGTGTGTTGTGTCTCCTCATCTTACATTCTTATTGGTAACTGGTTTCAGACAATTTTGAGTTCCGTTCCCCATGTGCCAAGTATGGAAAGGTTGCATGCACTACTGTTGTTATCCTGGGTGGAATATAAGAGTGACAGAATATCCGGTGAGTTAGAGGTCTGTGGGTTGAAAATAATGACCAATAAGTTTCTTCAGGTTTCCGGCATTACTGTCAGTTGGCTACGAGGATGGCTATGGATCTAGGCCTTTCAGATCAAAGTCCTCCCAGCTACTTGTCTGACACTGAGCGTATCCGTCGCCATGCAACTTGGACGTGTATCCTCCAGCTTCACCTTGTATCTCCATCACGATAATGCCTTGGCTCATCAATCATCACTGGCGCACCGAGTACATTCAACATCCTAATTCATTTGGACATCAAATAACTTGCAGACTGCTTTACTACCTGTCGAGTATTCTTTACCATCTCCATCAATAGTTTATACTGTAATATTAATAGTTTTAATAGTAACATCTAATGTCATATGCTTATCAGTGCTATGTCGGCGCAGTTTTGCCGCCTTAGTTGCAACTCTCATGTTCCGAGGGCAGCGGCCCAGCTGATCCTTGAAATATGGAGAGCTATTATTAGTGCACTCCAGCATATATGTATATACAGTGAACTGACTTTTACCATTCTTGGCAATAAGAGGACAAAGCAATCCGTTCTGACTAGTAGACATGATGACTCCACTCTTGTGACAGCAATAACCCATCAATTCCCATAGATTTCGACAAAACTAGATAGCCGAGCTTAGATATTGGATGGGGCCAGGCCAATCTACAGCCTTTGTCATCTACTTGAAATAAACACGTTGCTTTTCTTCTGTGTTTGTCATCATTGCGCAGGATTTCAAATTTGACATTTATTGATGGACTAGGCTGGATGGAACGCAGACGGCTTCCGCTGTGTAAAAACATCAAGTTCTCAGTCATATTCCACGAGGACAGAACGGAATGGAATGTAAGTGCCCGCACGAGATCCGTAACTCCTCATCGGACTCTCGCGTCCAGCTAACGCTCGACATACGATCATCGGGTAACTGTTCTTCCCTCTGAGAGGTTTTCAGGATCGTGAGATCTTTGCCATATATGCTGATTGGGTGCCCCGGAATGTAAGTGGGCCAGTGTCACAGTCATGAGTCCTCAATGGAGCACATGTTGCTGTCAACTGATTGATTCTTGATAGCTCAGACTGGCTTGGTCCACATAGATAATGGTTATCCAACAGTGGACTGTTGTACTGTTTCAAATATCTCAAGGGTGATTTGCCAAAATAATAAATTTGCGACTAAGAAGGAATTGACTATGCTAGCGATATCAGTGTACCAAATATCCTATTCCCAACCACTTATTGTGACAGAGAATTAAGGCATAATTGTCAAGCCCAACTGTGACCTGAGAACAAATTAACTCAAGAATTAAGAGGAAAATTGGGTTGGTACTGAGAACAAGTTTCTATCAACTCATTTGGAGAAGAGGAAGTAAATTAGGTAATTAATTATGGAATAATGCAAGAAAAATGAGTAACATGTCATGTATGTGTGACAATAAGTTAAGGCTATGATCTCAGATTTTTCTAACCAGTATTTTTTTTGATTCTACTTTTCCAAATACTTTCAGCCATTGATAGAACCTATAAAGGGACTCTCTAGGGTTACTTGTTGGTTGTCATAAATCATCTCTGCTCCCTAAGTCAATATTTATTTTCTTTTTCTTTAATTAGTAATACATTTCACATCAGTAAATAAGGACAAATAATTGGTATAAGTAGTGTATACTAGATGATAGAAACTCTAATAAGTTCTTTTTGTTAACTCTAACTTAAATTAAGTCTAAGATCACTTAACTAAAGACTAAACTCTTACACTAGAACTTATTTTTACTTTTAGAACACTGATCACCTCAATATCTGTTTAACTTAACTTTCATTACTTCTTTGGTATATAGTTAACTCAGACCAATTTTATATTCCTAATAGCTAGACTATAGGTTTAAGTAGACTAACTAGAAAGTTTAGATCCTAGAAATAAACAGTTAGGACCAAACTTGGATACTAGCCTAGACCAGACCTTATAATCAAGTAGTACTTAGTAATATACTTATACTGCTTTTCTTATTAAAATACTTTGTATTACTAGTCTATTGTTTTTCTTGAGTTCTAAAAGGAGTAAGTGTAGAAGTGAACGCAACTCACTATTAAGGCTAAGCTCTCCAAAGGAAAATCCTCCTCTGAGGTCAAACTTAACATAATCAGTTTATGCAGAAGAATATTGTTACATCCTTAAAAAAAACAATTAGTATAGAAATCCTCTCTATGAGGAAATAGCCAAAGTACTATTAAGGCAGTAGTCAGTAAGATAACAGGTACCTAGTTGGAAGAAAATTATGTGTTCTAATAGACATAGTATAAGCTTGTTAAAAAGATAATAATTTTGTATCATAATATATACTTTTTTTTTTACAAAACTTTTCTTTTTCTCTTCAGAGATATAACACTATGTCTTTAGAACAATACAATAATCTTATGAATGATATACTCAATTAAAGGCAAGCCCTAACCAAATTAAGAGCAGAATTAGAAAGAAAAAAGAAAAGATTATGTAAATACTATAGGAGATTTGGTATCACAAATGGTTACTTACTTAGTCTATAATTGAAGAGTTGTCATGAATTGCCTTCCATCTCTAAGTCAATATTTATTTTCTTTTTCTTTTTCTTTTCTTTTAATTATGTAATATAGTTGGATCAGTAAATAAGGACAAACAATCGGACATGTATAAGTAGCGTACACAATTTAGCGAGGACTCTAACGAGTTCTCTTTGTCAAACTCCGATAAAGAGTGGGATTAAGGTTAAGGTTACCCAACCGCAACTGCAATCCTTACACTAGAACTCGTTAGACACTTCCAGACACCGATCACCTCGATCCTTGTCTAACTTACTCTCATCGCTCCCTCAGTGGGTGATCAACTCAGATCACTACCAACTTCCTGATAGCTGGGCCCCAAGCTTAAGGGGACTTGTTAGTCAGTTAGGGACTAATGGTGGCAGTGTGGTACCAAGCTCGGGTACTGTAGCTAAGACCTGACCTCACAACTGAGTGGTGCTCATTAGTATACTTGTACTCTTCTTCACGTTAAATACTTCATGCTACTGGTCCATTGTGATCAGTCTATGCAGAGGAATATCGCCGCATCCTTAAGAAGGCAATTAGAGCAGAGATCTCCTCCTTGGAGTGATAGCCAAAGTACTATTAGGGCAGTAGTCAGTAAGGCAGTAGGCACCTGGCTGGGAGAAGACTTGTGCGCCCCAGTAGACGTACTGTGAGCCCTTTGAAGAAGACGACGCACTCTCAAGCAATACATAATCTTCTATTTACAAATAAATCATTCCACCCATCCAGAACACAACACAATGTCTCTGGAACAATACAATAACCTCATGAGCGACATACTCAATCAAAGGCGGGTCCTTGCCAAATTAAGGACGGAATTGGAAGGAAGAGAAGGAAGACTGTGTAGATGATGTGGGAAGTTTGGGCATCTTGCCCGGAACTGCAGAATGAGAAAAGAACAAGAGAAGAAGAAGAAGATAGGAGAGAATAAGTTTGAGGTGTTGAAAAATCAAGTAATGCAATGTGGAGTTAAGGAGATAAGGAGGCAAGAAGTGGTGGGGGACGTAGTGAGATGCTTTGGGTGTAGAGAAGAGGGACACAAGAAGTGGGAGTGTCCGAGAAAAAGGGAAAAGAGTAGAAAGGAGGAGGTGGCATCTCGAAGGAAGGTTTGGGAGAAAGTAAAAAAGCATAGTGGAGCAAAGGGGCTGCCCCCAAGGGAAGCAGCAATGTGCATGGAAGGGTGGACTACACCCAGAGAAGTGGTAACATTTGTGGAGTGCAGAGGATGCGATTACAAGGGGACAAAGACAGAAGAAAATCAGGGACAAGGGTTCCTGAGCAAAGGGCAGTTGTGTAATATGTGGTGTGGAAGCTGCAAAGAGGCTTGGAATTGGAGAGAAGAAGAGGCAAAAGGTGGAAGAGCAGAAAGAGTGAAGTGTGGTGCATGTGGAAGTAAAAATGCAGTAGTAGGAGGAGAGGTGGAAAGAAATGAGAAAGGAGAAGTGTTCTGCTTATCCTGCAGAACAGGAAAGAAGACGCCATGGTGGAATTGGGGTGAAGAGGTAGAACAGACAGTGCCTAGGGCCCAGAAGGGGAGGACTGGAATCACTGATCCGAGGAGGATGGCAAGTACGTTCAATCAAAAAGCAATGCAGAAGGTAGAAGCAAGAGAAGTGAGGCGAACATTTAAGCCTCTAAGAGAAGTGTGGATGAATGTGGGTATCGAAAAGGTAGATATACATGAAGGAAGAACAGTGAAAGCATTGCTAGATAGTGGAGCAACAGGGTTGTTCATGAGCAAGAGCTTGGCACAAAAGGGAGGATATAAGTTGCTCAAATTGGATTGACCTTTGCAAGTGAAAAATGTAGATGGCACCAGTAATAGTGGGGGTGCAATAATGCATGAAGTAGAAGTAAACATGTTCTACAAAGGACATGTAGAGAGAGTGCGAATGGACGTCTGTGAACTAGGGAAAACAGACGTAATTTTGGGTATGCCATGGTTGGCAGCTCATAATCCAGAGATAGACTGGGAGAAAGGAGAAGTGAGAATGACAAGATGTCCACCACTGTGTGGAAAGGTAGTAAGAATGAAAGGGAAGAAAGAAACGAGAGAAGATGAAAAGAAAATTGTGAGATGGGCAGTAGATGAAAAAGAAGATTGGGGAAGGGAGGAGAAAATAGAGGCGGATCATAGGAAAGTAGAGGAAATGGTGCCCGAGAGGTTCCACAAGTGGTTGAAGGTGTTTGGAAAAGTGGAGTCAAAAAGAATGCCGGTTAGGAAGGCATGGGATCATGCGATAGACCTCAACGACGATTTCAAAGCAAGCAAAGCGAGAATATATCCTCTTTCCAGAAACGAAAAGGAAGAGGTGTAGAAATTTGTTGATGAGCATTTAAAGAAGGGATACATAAGACCTTCAAAATTGCCCCAGACATCGCCGGTGTTCTTTGTAAGCAAGAAGAATGGGGAGAAGCGCATGGTTATGGACTACAGAAAACTCAATAAGCAGACGGTGAAGAATAATTACCCTCTGCCATTAATTACAGATTTAGTAGACTCTATAGGCAACAAAAGAGTATTTACTAAGATGGATTTCTGGTGGGGCTACAACAATGTGAGGATTAAGGAAGGAGATGAGTGGAAGGGTCATACGAACCCGTAGTAATGTTTTTCGGAATGACAAATTCACCTGCCACATTCCAAGGCATGATGAATGAAATTCTGAGAGATATGATCAATAAAGGGAAGGTGGCGGCGTTTGTAGATGACGTATTGATAGGAACAGAAATGGAGGAGGGACATAACGAGTTGGTGAAAGAAGTGCTGAGGAGGTTAGAAGAGAATGACCTATATGTGAAACCAGAGAAATGTGCCTAGAAGGTACAGAAGGTGAATTTTCTGGGAGTAGTAATGGGTCAGGGGAGAATTGAGATAGAGGAAGATAAAGTGGCTGGAGTATTAAACTGGCCGGTACCCAAAACGGTCAAAGATGTTAGGAAGTTCTTGGGCCTTGCAAATTACTATAGGCGATTTGTGAAAGACTTCGCAAAATTAGCTCGGCCATTGAATAATCTAATGAGAAAGGTGGAAAGGTAGAGGTGGGGAGAGGAACAGCAGAAAGCCTTTGAGCAGTTAAAGACAGTCTTCACAAATCGACCTCTATTGGTTGCACCAGACCTAGATAAAGAACTTAGAGTGGAGGCAGACGCCTCTAACTTTGCAACAGGAGGAGTGTTATTAATCAGATGTGAAGATAACAAGTGGAGACCAGTAGCATACATTTCCAAATCGTTGAATGAAACAGAAAGAAACTACGAAATACACAATAAGGAAATATTGGCAATAATACGCTGCTTGAAAGCATGGAGACACTTCCTGGAAAGATCCAGAAGTAAATTTGAAGTTTGGACTAATCATAAAAATCTGGAATATTTCATGAGCAACCAAAAACTGAATCGCCGACAAGCACGATGGGCTTTGTATTTATCCAGGTTCGACTTCACACTGAAACACATTTCAGGAAGTAAAATGGGAAAGGCGGATAGGTTAAGCAGGAGGCCAGATTGGGAGGTGGGAGTAGAAAAGGATAATGAAGAGCAAGTACTAGTAAAGAAAGAGTGGATAGAAGCGCGAAGGGTGAGAATAGCAGAAGTGATCATAGAAGGAGTAGAC
>Ga0153959_1000058_pt1 | contig 76970 bp, 86 predicted proteins | sample TSFL043MetaG_FD_104685 | JGI IMG/M metagenome (GOLD analysis project Ga0153959, IMG submission 104685) | Attine ant fungus gardens microbial communities from Florida, USA - TSFL043 MetaG | ecosystem: Host-associated > Fungi > Mycelium > Unclassified | place: USA: Florida, Wekiwa Springs...
AGCACCACCTGTTGTCAGATCTAGTCTATGTGTACACTCAGGTATAGTGCCCACAGTTCACCTCCAGGGTCTAAACTTTCTGGTCAGTCTACTTAAGCCTGTGGTCTAGCTATAAGGAGGTTAGAAGTGATCTGAATCGATCACACACTGAGAGAGCGATGAGAGTAAAGTTGAACAAGAATCAAGGTAATTGGTGTTCTGGAAGTGAAAACAAGTTCTAGTGTAAGAGTTTAGTCTTTTGATAAGCGACCTCAGGCTTAACTCCATTCTAAGTCAGAGAACTCATTAGAGTTCTCACTGGATTGTGTCTACTACTTATACATGTTCAATTGTTTGTCCTTATTTACTGATCCAACTATATTACATAATTAAATAAAATAAAATAAAATAAATATTGACTTAGAGAGAATTTAGTGGTTTATGACAGCTAGATTGTATACTCTATTTATACAAGTTTGATTATTTGTCCTTATTTACTGATCTGACAATATTATATAATTAAATGGAAAAGAAAAGAAAAGAAAAATAAATATTGACTTAGAGAGAAAAGGTGATTTATGATAGAGATCGTTACAGATAGTAAACTTAAAAAGCTTGGCTAGCCACTCACTCAGACTGTACCACACCCATAAGGTTTGGTGTGGGGGTACACATAAAGGATTAGTTGAGTATAGTAAAACCCAGAAGTAGTTTACTAACTATACTTACTAAAGAGCTTGTTATGATATTATAATTAGAAGGCTAGTCAAGACGACTGTCTTATCACACTCAACATTGAGAGAACAAAGAGAACTTGATGGAGTTCCTCTGTAGATTGGTCTATCTACTTATATACAATTCTTATTTGTCTATGTATACACTTAAGTAACTTCCTGCAATCCTTTCAGAATATTCTATTATGTGACCTATCATGTAATCTCTTGTCTTATCTTATCTAATCTCTCATTCTATTTTTAGCATACTTTGTCTAATCCATCCGAGAATAGTTCTCATTCTTCCCATCCTTCTAGGTATACTATTTTTAGTCTGGACGGGTTTATGACAAATATGTAAAGATTGACATTTTAAAGGTATTATTTGCAAGGTGAATCTAGATTAATTTTATAATTATTCCAATCAATTCTACATTACAGATAAGTAACACTTTGATTTTTTTAATTCTTTCTAATACCCTCACTTTCTATTCATCTTCATAAACCCTTTAGCATGCAATTGAGAACTGTTACAGTTTTACTTTTGTTCATTTTACCTATCTCAGTCAAAACTCCTCTTTTGCCCTTTTCAACATTATCTGTACTATCTATCCTTATTAATATGACAAAGTTGATATTGAAACACATGAACACATATTCATACAGTGTAAACTGTATGACTTTACCTGTTATCCTAAAAATATCAACATCATAAGCTTCTATCAACTCCTGACCTCTAAGTGAATGTTGGGTGTGATCTCAACTGTTCAAGTTGTGTCTCCCTCTGTGCTCACCCACTTTGGTAATCAGTATATTTGGAGAACTGAGAAGAAATTATAATGATTGAAGTCTTGGTTGAGTAACCTTAACCTCACTCATACTCTAAGTCAGAGTTTGACAAAGAGAACTCATTAGAGTTCTCACTAATTGGTCTAGTATACATAAATATGTGTTTACTAGTATTTATCTACTCTAATTATCTCACAGACTCTTTTTGAGTCATAGTGTCTCATGTACTTCAAACTATTACTATTATAAATTGCCTTTTCTTTCTAAGTTAATATTTATTTATTTTTATTTTATTATGTAATATTGTTGGATCAGTAAACAAGTACAAATAATTGAACTTGTATAAGTAACATACATAAAATAACAAAAACTCTAACTGTAAAAAATAGTTATTTAAGTAACTTAGGTAGGCAGATTTCAATTCTAAGTCAGAGTAGATAAAGAGAACTCGTTAGAGTTCCTACTAGATTTGAGTACACTACTTATATCTATTCTACTTGGTCTGTGTACTATCTTTCTACAGTGATCATGTGATATCTATATGACAGATCATGTGACTTCCCTGATTATATAAGTTCATTCTAAAAATAGAAAAGAAAAAGTCCTTATGTCATAATTCATAATACTAACAAGTTCTCTTTGTCAACTCTAATTTAGTATTATAAATCACCCAATTCTCTTTAAGTCAATATTTATTTTCTTTTTCTTTTCTTTTAATTTAATTATGTAATATAGTTGGATCAGTAAACAAGGAAAAACAATTGGACATGTATAAGTAGTGTACACAATTCAGCAAGAACTCTAACGAGTTCTCTTTATCAAACTCCAATAAAAAGTAGAACTAAGATTAAGATTATTCAACCGTGACTTAAGTTCTTACACTTAGAGTATGATCTGGGTTAAGGTTATTCAACCAGAGCTAAGAATTGTTACAATTACATAATAAATGAAAATGAAAATAAAATAAAATAATTTGCCACCATAGATTCCTAGTTCACCTGCCATTTTATTACAGAGATATTTAGACAAGAGAGGCTGACTTAGTGGATAACGAAGCTAAAGGGAAATTAACTAGTCTAGCTACTTAATATAAGAACTAGTTTGGAAGTGAGTCAACATGAGTAAGTGTTTGGCTATACTATCAAAGTCCAAGGCAGATTGCTAAGATAAGCATTCAGGTGTGGTCTATGGTGTTGTACAGTGTCACAGAGCATAGCAGCTTTCTTGAATTCATCATAGGAAACCTAATATCATTTTGCTTTGATAATAGATAATAAAGGTCAAAGATACTAGTCTAAGTACCACCACATCTCCTAAATTTTCATTTTCATATCTTGTTATGCTCCTCTCTCTATCTTTCTTTATTTTCATATATAAGTAGGTACATTGTATCTACCACAGCCTGTCTACACACTCCATGTAATAAATTGTTAATTTAAAAAAAAAAAAAAAGTAAAGGGTTTAAAACCAACTATAGTGGGAGAGGGTGAATCAGGAGATGAAAAGCATTACTTGGTAGTATTCATTGGGTTTTTTCTATATCATCTTTCTGGGGGGTAATATTACACCAACTATTCAGGCAACTGACAGCTGGAAGACTCATGGAAACTGCAAGGTTGAAATGTGTCAATTGAAGGAAGTTTGAGGAGTATTTTTAGTCATATTCCACAGGGACTGTTATTGCACACCCTTTGCCTGTTACAGAGTTGTGTATCTATATGACAAATGGTACAGGTTTGATTTTTTTTAAAAATCAAACCTTGTGACCCCATTTGACAGTTGTTTGCCCGTGGTGTGAGGATTGCACCATCAGAGGATTCTTCAGTGGGCTGGGATCGACAGAAACCTCATCAAGGATATACGCATTTTCGGCCTCTGCGGAGTCAGTGTTATAAACGGGAAGCTAGAACGTTGGGACCATTGACTTTTATAAATGATTAGAACATTTACTACTTACAATGTGTTGACTGATCGCCAAGTTTCTGATACTATTCTGAATCAGAACCGGAATAAGTGTCTATACACGTTGAAACTCGGTGATCCAAGCAGCATGTGCAAGAAAAAGAGGTACCATGCTTTGAATATGGGTCAATCCGATAGAGACCTTATCACGATCCAAGCATGAACCAAGTTTCTACCCCTTTAGGATGATAAAAAGGAACGACAATGGTCCGGGGCACCCAGGTACCTCTGCTTCATAAGCTACGGACTATTTTTAGTCGCTGGAACTTCTGGCGGCCTTTGTAGGGTGCTTCCATGGAACAACTGTTGATCAACTGTTCATCTCGCGTCAACATCGTCTTCTATCAGTCAAATGTCGCTGACAGAACCGACAGTCATGTGGATATAGCTGCCATCTGTAAGGATAAACTACTGATACCCTCAAATCACGACCTACTTTTCAGAGTGGCTTGTGTTATCAACTGCTGCGCCATAAGTCATTATCATGACAGATACCTCTTCTGAGTTCCATGGACATAAACAAGTGCTGGTGTTGATAGAAATGGTCCTCCACATGACATGTGACAGTAGCAAAAAAGGGTTCAGAACAGTATGATAAAACAATGCTGTTCAGGGACACTTTAAGACTGACCCCCATTACAAAATGTCCATGGACTCTACCTGAAAGAAGCTGAGTACGAGGACATCACGTTTCTAGACTCAGTCTAAAGTAGTGCACGACAAAGTTTTGTCAAAGAGATCTGCAATATTATTGAAACAATCGTGCGATTTGTCATTTATTGCACCCGAGGAGGAGCTCCAAAAGCAGAGCAGGAACTAGAAACCACAACAAGTTTCCTTGGCATATTGCATACTTCCTGGAGATCGATGTGCTATGTCTTAGCTGCTAAGAAATGGGACGAGCCAGTGAATCTGAACGGCTGCTTTCAAGAGGAAGCTAGATAATTCTATTTTTGTATAAGAATCCCAGCGATCTAGGATTACAACACGAACTTGCAACGCTGGGAAGGGAACTCAGGAGTCTAAGCGCCCTTGGTCACAGAATTAAACTTGATCACACTCATACCAATTAGGAGAGCTGATAAACCAACCAGTTAACAGTGTTCAATAGTATTCTTACACAAATATCATTGTATCAACATCACAATAGTAAGCAAAGAATGTACTCGTGCGTAAGATCGCGAGACCCGTTACTTTAAGTGTCAAAGATAGCCAGCACTAGGATGACTGATGAAGGAGGTATATAAAAACAAGAGATTGCGATCAAAGAACGAGATTACAAGGGCTTAAGAGATCATGTCCTGTCCACGCCAAGAGAAATGACAATGGAGGTCTGTGATGAATTATTCAACAAAAGATTCTTCTCCACCGTAGAACGAATCTGGCCCACCAGCTACCCTCCCAGCCGTCGCTACGCTGTCTTGAGCTGACCCACATGGAGCCGGTACCGAATTGAACACGTTGGCCCGCATAAGCATACTCGCCTTCCTCGATATCTGTGGGGCGTGCGGTGGTTGGCACTGTGAAGCGAGGCAGAGTACGGCGGGAAACGAAGGATGGGAAGAGTTTCAGTAACCGTGGAATTTCTGGGTTGCTAATGTCTGGTGATGTCCACACTCGCATGTATTCCTCCTCTTCCACATCTTCCTGAGGATTTTCGAGCTGTAGGAGGGCAATCACATTATCAGGACCTATTGGTGATTTAAGAGGTTCGTCCGTTATGGCTGTATTCAAAGAGGTAACAGCTTTGGGCCGTGAAGGGAGATCCAGAAACGGATCACTTGGAGCGCGAGCGCGTTTGGAAGAACTGTTGGAGCGCAGAATTGGAGTTTGCTTAGAAACGGAGGAAAGTGGTTGAGATTGGGAACGAGAATGGACTGGTGAAAGACCAGAGAGCTTCCTAGACTGACAACTAACACCGAAGTGTTTGGATGACGGTTGTTCCTCAAACGCCAATACCTGAAGAGTGGAGTTGAGTCCAACACCATTCATATACACGAGAGCAACAGACCCCTTTCAGAATTTCAACCGCTTCTAGCATGAAGTTCTTTCCTCTGCACAAAGTACACGTCAAAAATATTGGAAACGATGTCAGTTGTTTCAACTTACGCGGCCTCCTTGAGGACTGCATCATCAAACTCCCATTCGATCCGATTCCTCCCTGCACCCCCAAGGTTTTCAGGAATCATTTGAAGTCGTAGAATTGCCCATAGTCTGGAATGAACTGATTATCATCGTCAATTTGGGTTCGAGGTTGACTTACGCTTCAAAGAAAGGCTTTGTCCCAGGTAGCCCCATTGTGCACCAGTTATTTATAAAACGTTCCATATGTTCATAACGTTCTTTGGTCAACAATGTCAAGTCCGATCCTATGGAGTGTGGATGTCCTTTACCTTTTTGTGCTTCCTTGCTGCGTGGGTCCGGCCTGAGATGAGCAGGCAGAGATCCTCCGGGTTGAATGAAGGAGAGGTGTGCTTGGAGTTCAGCATGTCGTCGAGCACTCACAGAACGATGGTATGCTTCTCGAATGGATGATTGTACACGGGAGAAAGGAGCACGGTGAGAAGGTTGTAGATTAGCAAGAGTTTGTGTCATCGAGTGTCCTGCTTGTTCGTCCTGACTGTAATACCTGAAAGGAGTGAGTGGGAAAGCTTCGGAAAAGGGAGATGGTCTGACCATGATCTACACTGTTCTGCAAATTTTTCAAGATCATCTGGCGCCACTCCGGTTGGAGTCTGTGACCGAGCCCGAGTGCTAGGGGGAGCCGGACGCCCATTCCTTATCTGGGGGCGTGCAGCAGACGCTGGGGAAGTCGGGGTACCCACAGACTGAGGACTTGTGGGGGGAGAGATTGTAGCAGAAGGGAGGTCATAAAGGAGTGTCTGGGATTCACGGTGACTGGCCGTAGACGTTCGCCAGAATGCCGTCGTATTGTTAAGACTGAGAGATGGTGGGGGTTGTCGTCGAGGAGTCTGCAGACGATAAGAGGGAGCTTCCATCGCACAAGGAGATGAAACCAATGGAGTGTTCTCTCGGAGAGCACTCGAAGAACGCACGATCGATGTCAAAGAAGCTAGTAGTAGAACAACGATACGATAGTGCGTGTGCTGTAGAATGGATGAGTTTTTCAGTTTATTAAAAGAGAGTCTACGTAGTCCTCCCGTATGTACTCCAATCGGGGTAGTTTCAGGGAAGTTGAAGTTCGTTTGCCCCAAGGCAAGCTCTTGTTACCAACAGCAAGGCCATCGCACGACTCTGTCACTCCATTTGTGACAGTATGTCACATACTGCCTATCCATCTCAAACGAAGAAAGCTTGGACGTTTTCTGTTCCCTCGATATCTAGTCTTCTGATTCTATCAGACCAATCATCATTGAAGAGCAATTTCCAAGCTTTAATTACCGTACTGAAACACTGACTTCTTGTGCATAAACGCTTCAACGATTCTGAATGTCTTCTTAGAACCCCGGTATGATGACAACCAGTCTTTGTATATTTTACAATTCAATTAAGTCCCAATGCTCTGGAGCCGGATTTACTCTCCAATTGATCTACAATAGCAGGTGAGAGTTTGAACACATTATAGAACAGTGGCTTTCATGGCTGGCTGGAGCAGGACTGTTAGGTTGAAGAGTTCTGGAATCAGAAACTGTTTGATGAGGACCCATCACCTATGCTTGGAGCTGCCTAGGTCACATTCCAAAGAGCAGAAAAAGGTATGTGATATGTATGGATTCAGACAGGTAGCGATGCTGTTTCTGGTGAGATCTGCAGCATCCAGAACCAGGAACCCTTGTCGAACTGCTCTGAGACTAGAAATCCAACAAGTTGCAATGTTACTACCCCTTGACTACATGTAAGACTGGGATGGGATGAATGCTCTTGTCAGCTCCATCCTACTGACAATAAGAAACGACGTGTTAAAGAGAAGGCATAGTGGCAAGGGATGGACCATGAATGGCAAATTCTTATCTGAGATACAGAGCTGAGTCTACATCAATAGGGTGGACATATGAATACGTCTAATCTGGGTTGCGTGTTAAGTGTTGTATGAATCTTGATGTTTCAAAAAAAAGACATACGGCAGATACCGGATGAAATCTTACATTTGTAGTCGGGCTGAGGCATATCAAGATTCTATTTCCGCCGACCTCGACAGGATGAAGGGCCATACGGTACTGGAGTCTTTCCAAAGGACGACCAATCAGGCCGTCAAAGAAGCAGCTCGGAACAGGCAAGCTCAGAATACTGAAAAGAACCGATTAGTTGTGGAAGCTGCCGTGGACACGGTGATGAATGAACAGATCAAATCATGCTGGAGTTCCCATTACTCAGAATCAAGATCGTAAGATACCTGATTTGGTTGTAGCGTGACCGGAATCCGCGGCTGCAGGTCAGGGCCGATCTCAACTTAGCGAAAAGAGTTCCTGGTCGAATGATATAAGTACCTTGCTTCTGCAACTGCAAAACCCACGCGTATCGACTTCGTTCAGTTCACTCTTCACTCCGGACTAGCGTAGTGGATTGTCAATCTGGAGTATAGGCACTTTTATCTGACATCATTCGTTGATACCCTGCGGGCGGAAAGCTCTGTTGCCACAACTAACGCCAGTTTCTGCAGTGAGTGTACCAAGGTAGAAAGATTGTATTGAACTCACGGTCATTCCTCGGTAGCACCGAGAGCATTTGACGACGAGCTACCTCGTGACAAGCTGAACCAACACATACTGAAAACCAGCTGTCGGAACCTGATATCTGGTCTCCACTATCCCTCGGTTGAGTCTGTCGTCTCTGGGAAATACCGAATCTGGTATGAGCATTGACAACACCTTTTCGTCGACTACTGCACCACGTCCTGTTCCTGCGCCATCTGACCTTCACCGCTGGGATCTTCTTGAAATTCTAAACCCACCTCTTTCTCCACCCACTCGCTCTCGTGGTCGTAAGATGTCACTGGATTTTTCTACCAAGGCCCCCCAGTCGCTATATGGACAGTCTGACATCGATCAATCCTTCAATGTGCCCAGCTCAGAAAATGCAAGTATTCTATCCCGTTTTGTATCCTTCCTCGTTGCTCATCATGAGTTTCAGACCGAGGGTATGGATACCACCGATCATCCAAGTTATGAAATTTTCTCTGGTTCTGCCCCGAATAGTTCCCTCTCTTCCCAAGCTTACCGTACAAACGCATCTTCGTCCTCATCTCTCGGCCACGGGTATGGGATGAATTCCGATAACATCTACAACCATCCTCCGTTCAACGACTCTGTTCCATCTTACGCTGGATCTAATAGTAGTAATCCATTTGATATTATGGGTGCTGGCTTGCCGTCATCATATAACAGTGGCAGCAGCGGCAAGGTTTCTCCTCTCACTCCAAATGACCCTGTGGGCGGATTTAATCCGCCCCCGGACTTTCCCTTATCTCTTGGACCCAAAGAATTTCAACCCAATTATCCTGATATCGAGCGTCGTCCTCCCGGTGCCAGCTACAATCCACCGTTCGATGAGTATTGCATGAACTCCGGAATTAACTATCCTTCCAATGGATTTCAGCCGTACCAGGAGAGACTTGGTCGTTTCCCATCTGAACACCGCTATAGTCATTCAGGACCAGTGCCTCCTGCTGTCTCACACATGCCCCCAAGTATACCTCCCCATGCAACGCATGGCATGCCGTATGATGGGATGTCCCACTATCAGTCAGACCCTCACCAGGAGATGTCTCTCCGCGTGCCATCTGTTGATGAGACTCTCGCTCGCATGCGTCTTCACCCTGCTATGGGCCAGTCAAATGACCTCCAGACTTTTATTCGGTAAACTCTCATTCATACTTGACAATAGAGTTTAGGGCTTACTACTGTCCTAGTCCCTACCTTGATCAGTATGTCCGCACATCCAACCGACTTGCCTTTGGCGAAAGGACGATCATCGTGATGTCGAGCAAAGTTGCTCAAAAGTCCTACGGCACAGAAAAAAGGTGAGTCAGTAAGTTCGCGTCTTCCGAGACGTTGCCGAGACGGCTCTTCAGGTTCCTATGTCCACCTCCCACCGCAATTATGATCGGTAATTCTTGGTGGACTGATGTAAATCGACGCGGCGAGGACCCAAAACTCTGTCCGCCACGTGTTGTGGTCTCCATCTTTGGAGAGTCTGTCCCGCAGGAAGGATCAATTGAGTGGATAAGTTCTTCAGGCAAGGCATTTGATGTCAGTGATCCTCCGACCGGCACGACCTACATCGGTCGCTGCGTTGGAAAGCAGCTATTCATTTCGGATGTTGACGATAAGAAGAAAAAGGTTGAAGCGTTGGTGAAGGTTACCGCCCCCGCTTCGGATGATGAATCGGAGCATGTGCTTGGCATCTTCCCGAGCCGTCCCATCAAAGTCATTAGCAAACCAAGCAAGAAGAGGCAAAGTGCAAAAAACCTTGAGCGTAAGTTTATACAATGTAACCGACATCTCATCCGTTCACATTTCAGGCAGTTTGCATCAATCATGGCTCCACAATTTCCTTGTTTCATCGACTTCGGTCTCAAACCGTTTCTACAAAATACCTTTGTGTCTCGGGTTCAGGTTCTTCATTCAAGGGTTCTGATGGGGCTCCCTTAATGGGGCTTGATCATCGCTCGCGCTCGACGACCCCTTCTTTTATTGCAAGGACCGCGAGTTGGGGTGAGTGATCAGCAACAAGGATTCTGGAATTTGTAATGACATTCGTTTGGATAGATCCTTTTGTCATGTATATTGTTGATGTCAATAGGCCTGCAGGTGGAATCGATACTCCGCCACCTCCGCCACCTCAACCCGATTATCCATCGCCTCCACCAAATGCGATACCCTTCACAAATAATGGTTCCCAGATACCGATATATTACAATCAGACTGTTGTCCTCCAGTGTCTTACATCTGGTGTCGTCAGTCCCGTCCTCATCATTCGTAAGGTAGATCATCAGACTACCGTTGTCGGAGGAGGTTTGCAGGAGGGTGCCAAGGGTGTCCCTGATCACTACTGTGCTCCTGGCGAGGTTTGCGGTGATCCCGTCTCACAGCTTCATAAGATTGCCTTTGAAGTTTATGACTCCGCAAAGACTATGCCAGAACCAGGAACACCTGGTGCTACTGGTGCTTTCCTATCGTGCATGGGTGAGAAGGTTAACACATATCGCCCCATTGATGGCCGTCAGTGGACCTCTACCACTAATAATGGTTCGAGTTCCCCTCTCCCTGGTTCCCCTGTCACACCGACTCCAAAATCCAGTGCCAGCGAGTACTTTGGCCACCAAAATGTGGACAGTGCCCCTGCTTCCCCAACCACGACAGACTTTGCTACCAACGACGGTGGTCGTGTGAAGAAGCCCCGAGCATCATCTAGTGCTGGGGGCGTTTCAAAACCATTGACCAAGGGTCGTCGTCGTCCGAGCTCAGCTAGCTCAGTTTCAAGCCGTCGTGGCTCGGGTAGCGATGCTGGTGTGTCCTCCGGTGCTCTCTGGCAGGTAGACATCGGTGAAACTAGCGTGTGGACAATTGTTGGTACAGGTACGTAGATGCCAATATGTTCATTGAGAAATTCGTTAATTTTCCTTGAAAGATCAAATTCGTTACAACTTCTACATCCCCACTGTTTTGTTTGATAACCAACATGCCCCTCAGACCCAGTCCTTCCCCGTCCCTTCAAAACCTGTGACGCCCTTCCCCGGTGTTGTCAAATACCTTCCTCCTGATCGTGCCGCAGAGGCGCCTAAATCCAACTGTCCATCGTCACGCGTGGTTCTCGCAAAACCTAATCCTCACGCCTCAAAAATGTTAACTGTCTACGGGGAAAACTTCTCCAAGACGGAGCCTGTCAGCGTCTTCTTTGGGTCTGATCCATCACCCTATGTTGAAGTTCGCTGTACGGAAGTACTTGGTTGTCTTCCACCTGAGAACCAAGCAGCTAAACGTCGTCCAATTATTCTTGTTCGCAGTGACGGTGTTGTTTTCCCTTCAAGTGTCATGTATCCGTAATCAGGCCTGTATATTTTGTATGCCCATTGATCGCGTGGAATCATTGTTGAATCATTTTGGAATAGTTGCTTCTATCGTGTGTTTGTGCTTTCTATGGAATGTTCGTCTTGCTTTGCGGATGGTATCTGACAGACTAACTTTCATGGCCTTATAGTGGCCAGCTGTATTATGGTAGACTTGTTCAGTGCTTGGATCATATATACCTTGTTTGAATCTTGATTTATGTTGACACACTGTTTTCCCGACTTGGTAAAATAATAGCTCTATGAAAAGGCAGGGTATATCACTTTATGGTAATTCCGACCAAAGAAAGGTTAACTGCATGGTGGCAACGTATGACGCATGACTCGTAACGCGGGCGTAACACAGATAGAAATAGAAAGTGATCGAAAATCGATCGATCTATCGAGAGGTAATTGAATTTCTTGAGTCTCCTGTCAGGGTTTTCCATCTTCACAATATGCTCATGTTCACCTGAAAGAATTGAAGTCTCTGTCAACTGCCTATCTAGACTGATGTAAGGCCTAACTCAGCGACAATACTTCAAGAACAAGTGTTACCACCATTCAGTTTGCTACAGCCCCGTTGGATGTGGAAGCCTCAGTACCTGGATGATCCAATCTGCAGTTTTCTTTTAGGTGATTCTGCTCGTGTTCTATCACAGACTGCAATTGACTACGGATGCTGTTGGGAATGCTAAATGGAGATACTCTGATGACACTAACTACAGTGTCAAATAGGTCTAATAACGAGGTGGTCTTATAACGCTGACCGGGTGGTCATTACTTTAATTCGGTTGCAAAAAAGAATCTTACTGTGGGCGGTCTTGAATTAGGAGGCGTTATCATGTGACCGTTGCCTATCACTGTTTGTCTTCTGTAAGTCATGATGAGCGCAGGGGCGCATGCCTCCGGATTTATTTCTCAGGTTGCATCTACTCCTCCGTCGGCTATTCCTGGTTTGATTTTGACCGGCTACACCGAATACCTTTGGAGCTACAAACCAAATTCTTGGGTGGCCAAGATTGCATCTATTTTCAGAGTGCTAGCTCTTTTGGTTGTTCTCCCAGTCGTTTTTTTGGGTGCCCTGGTACGTAAGCATGTCAAATATTCTTCCGTTCATGAGGTGATCTGCATGATTGTACCAGGATATCGTTTCTTATGGGATTGCTCGAACGTTCGGTATTGTCGAGGACGTGAAGGCCTCTACAAGTGGCAAGGAAGCAGCTCCTTCCATCGCCGAGGTTCCTGTGATACACATCAACTACGAAAGCGCATCCGACTCAGTGGAGTCAGATCATGACTCAGGGGAGGGGCTGACCGAAGCTCGGCGTACTGAGGCCTCCAATCTATTAGCCGTATCTCAGCCCAAGGCTTTTTATGCTTCAGACTCTGAGGGTCTTGGGCTTGCGGGTGCAGACATTTTCTCACCCGCAACATCTGCGCCCTCCTCCCCGACTTTGAGACGAAAAACGTTTTTGAAAGGGGATGACATTAGACATGTCGATGCAAAACTTCAGGAGGGTTTACGACAGCGGCAGGTCGAGTGTGTTGAGGATGATCAATAACGATCCAGAATTCTTCAAGCGTCGATATCGTACAACGTAGTAACAATACATCTTACAGATGGATGTCTACTTTTTTTAGATAGTCTATGACTCTGTCTTCATCACCAACCAAAGCGCAATTGTTCGCGAGTGAAGACTGGTGGTTTCCATTTCAGGCACTCCGGATGAATTCTCGGCCGTCGTTTCGCTTTCGCTTTTTGATGCTTTTCAAGCACAGCATTCGTCAGGCATATGAGGTGTTGTCCCTTGTAGTGCTTGAATAGCTGAAGGGTCGTGCAACTTTGAGTCTATCAGTCAAAGGCAGTAAAGATAGAATACGAGAACACACGTATTCATGACATCTGCATGGGTAATAGCAGTCTTTTGAGCTATTTCATCTATGCTTAACTCGCCATCTGTCGAAGTAAGCAGGAGCTCAACGATAGCTTCTGCCCAATACGCTCGATATCCAAGTAAACCCAAATCACTGAGAGGTTTCTCGGGGCTACCAAGTTTGTTCTCCTTCTTACTGAGCTCGTAAGAAAACTCAATAAGAAGTCTACCATAACCATGACGCTGGTGCTGGGGAAGTGTCAAAATACATGCGACATTATAATTTTCGGCAGATTCTTTCTCTTTTGAGAAATAACCAATGAAGTGACACCCTGACGAGTCGCGTTTTGTCTATGGGACCAGTATGAGTGTCATCAAGTCTTGAAGCCAATTTAATGTCCTCACCATGACATAGTACATAAATGGGGTAACATCATAATATAGAGTTTTACTGGAAGAAGTCATGTCACCACTTGTCAAGCTTGGGAAGAACAAGCACTTACTGATCCAAGAAACATTTCGAAAGCAAGCTGAGGTTTCTACACCACGTTAATTGACGCTTCCCGTCTATTTCATAAAACGAAATATCTTCGTGTCGGTAGATTTCATTACCCGGGGGATGAAGCATACTGCAACGCTTGCGATGCCGGGAAAACATGAATTGTGAGGGAAAGAATGATAAACAATACTCGCAAATGTATAGAACTGGCAAGTGAGCGTATTCCTTTGGGTATGGGCTAAAGTACCAGGCTTCAACTTCGTGTTTTCCGATCTGTAAACGGTTGAGGTTCTTAACTCGAGTGATCTCTGAAATTGACTGGGTCATAGATCCAGACGTGCGTAATTTCTCTATCTCCTGTTCCTTACTAAAATTGGCCTTCGGCCGAGGTTCTGGAATTGCAGTGATGTCGAAAGACTGAATCTCCTCAGAATCAATATCCATTTCTCCTTCTGCATCAATGTCTTCACCCTCAGCATCCTCTTCCTCCTCCTCTTCCTCGTCCGGAGGAACTTTACGCTTCAAAGAGGGAGGTATTGGTGATGGTGATGAAGGGTAGTTCCCCCCGAGATTGGGAGTAGAGGGGGTGGGGGTGGGAGAAGCTGCTTTTGCGGCGTTGGATGTTGCCTTCTTCAACAAATTTTGACCACGAAATGCTTTATTTGGTAGAGATGTATTTTTCTTTCCATGCAACACCTTTGGTCGTGGCCATTCAAGGTCACGGCTGGTCACTAGACGGGAGCCTGCCACCCATTCATCGAGACGCTTGTTGAAGTGTTCCCAGTGGACAAAGAATTCCAGGTTGTCTTCAGGCTGAACCAACCCATCATTCGCAGCTTGCTGTCGTGCGTACGAGTTTTGAGGCTTCTCACGTATTGATAGAATTTCGGCAAGACGTTCTTCTGTCTGACCATCTTGGGCAGGACGCCGGATATAGAGTTTGCAGCCGACCGAAACAGTCTGATCAGTCCGAACACGTGAGCCATGGGATGTGTGTCAAATTAACTAAGCAGACACACCTGGAGGCTGTATGTCCCCCCGAGACTAACTGGAGGCGGGGGTATATCCGGCGCAGGGGTTGAGTGAGACGAAACCATTCTTCCACACTAGCTGAGGGGAGAACTGACTAACAAATGTGAATGGCCAAGTCAGAATAGGAGTAGCAGTTTGAATACAAAAATAATACAACGGTGTACTTCAGACTCGTAAAAAGGTACGAAGAGTCGTTTGTTCCTGCTGGTTGTGTTCTGCTGACAAAGCTCCTTCAGCCGTGACCCAAAAGGTGTCACGCGGTGATCTATAGTGAGCGCCATGGATGACATTGTCCTGAACCTCGATCTAGATGCGGGTGCACCTACAAGGAAGTTTTCGAATAAAGGAGGTCGATGGGTGGACAGGTCAAGTTTTTTTCATGATGTATCCAGCTTTTCTAATTGAGTTCGCAACATAGGCTAAAAGTTAAGCGTGCTATGAAGCGGAAAGCACATACTGGCTCGAATGTCATTGTCACAGAAGATACTACCAGGCCACAAAAGCGAATGCGTGAAGACCCCAGTGCTTTTACACCACCCTCACAACCCAAAATCAGCTTTACTTCAACTCCGTCTTCGCGATCAACGCAAGTCATCTCATCTCTTTTTACATCCAACCCCAAACTCGATCCCCCAACTGCCACTAAACCAACCAAGAATCTGTCTCAAGGACCTAGCAATGCACCCTTAAATATGTCCAACTTCTCTGGGTTTGGTCTTAACCCACTTCTGGTTTCTCATCTCACAAGTAAAATGAACATCAAAAAGCCTACCGCCATTCAACGGTCCGCCCTGCCCTTACTTCTAGCATCATTAGGAGGAGGCAAGGAAAGGGATGCGTTCATTCAATCACAAACTGGATCCGGAAAGACGTTGTCCTACCTTCTACCCATTGTTCATGACCTCCTTCCTCTAAGTACGCTGTCCTACATTGATCGCTCTATCGGAACTTTAGCAATTATTATTGCTCCCACACGAGAACTCGCCAAGCAGATCTCTGATGTCCTTGAGGCGCTGCTCAAGTTGCGATTGAGGTCAGAAGATGAATCTGCCGATGATCCCAATCCTACTAGCAGACTCACAAGGTGGCTTGTTTCCGGCCTTCTGATTGGGGGCGAAAATCGCACGCATGAAAAAGCTCGTCTTCGGAAGGGTATACCAATCTTGGTTACAACGCCTGGTCGGCTGTTAGATCATTTGCAGAATACCTCTTCCTTCAACGTCGGCAAGTGTAGGTGGCTGGTTTTGGACGAGGCTGATCATCTTATGGAACTTGGTTTTGAGGAGACCATCACAGGTATCCTTAAGAGTTTGGATGGACGAAATCGCTTAGCGAAAAAGGCTGTAGTTGAAGGGCAAAGTATGGAGGTTAGCGGATGGGATTGGGATAGGAAAAGAAGGACGATCTTATGTTCGGCCACGATTCGTGAAAACGTTCAGAAGCTCGCGGGCTCCACGCTTGTGGATCCCCTAATAATCAAAGCGATTGACATCCAAAATGAGCCAGAGCCAACCCCCAGCAAAGTACACTCCTCCGAGACCTTTACACCCCCATCTCAACTGACTCAGAAATACATCATTGTCCCTCTTAAGCTACGGTTGGTCACGTTAGTAGCGCTCCTTCGTTCACTCATCGCACAAGTACATGGCCAACGGAGTATCAAAATCATCGTCTTTTTCAGCTGTACAGATTCTGTGGATTTTCATTGGAACCTGCTCACAAAAGCCTCCATGATTGATGAGATGAAAGCTAGCTCGGGTATAGAAAGTGAAGACAAAGAGGAGAGCAATGAGACAAGTGCTTTACCCGATAAATATGATCAGTACGAAGGGAAATGCTCTCTACTTTGGGATACCGAGGTGTATCGACTCCACGGCTCTCTTCCAACACAAACTCGCCTATCTATCATCAAAATGTTTTCTGGGACCGTATCTGATTCCAAAGGACCAGTTTCATCGATTTTACTTTGTACTTCAGTCGCATCACGAGGCTTAGATCTTCCCCTCGTCCGTGCGGTATTGCAATACGACCTTCCAACAGAAGGTGGTGCGACAGAATATGTTCATAGAGTGGGCCGTACAGCACGCGCTGGAAGAGGCGGCGAAGCCTGGAGTATCATGGCCCCGAACGAACGTGATTGGGTGCAGTGGATTCAAGAGTCAGCGGTCAGCGGCGAAAAGGGGGATAGCTTTACACCCAGCAGAGGAAGCATGTCTCTTATGCCTGTTGCAGTCAACGAAATCCTAAGATCTGGATTTGGGGGCAAGGGGCAAGAGTTTGAAGAGCGGGCTACAGAAGTTCAGCTTGCTTTCGAGCGATGGGTTTTACGTGAGAAGGTGTGTTTCTCTTTTAGTCTCTTGATTTTGTGTGTGAACCTCGTGCTCACTCGAAGTAAAATGTCTCTTATCTTTTTATCGCTTCATTCACACAGAATTCGGAACTTGCCCGTAGTGCATTTTTATCGCATCTGAGAGCGTACGCTACACATCCTGCGAACGAGAAGCATATCTTCCACATCCGCCATTTGCATCTTGGTCACCTAGCTAAGGCTTTTGCACTACGTGAAGCACCAAAATCTATTACTGGGGCTGTCACCACTACACAGAAGAAGCAGAAGAAGAAGAGAGATCTCCATCCGCCAGGCACCAAGACTAAAACCAAAGTTGCCAAATCAGATCAACAACGGCACGTTAAGTGGGAGAATGATTCTTTTGGGGACTCAGAGAAGCGGATGCAGGCTGTGGTGAGAGCCCAGGGACGCTTGACAAAGAAGAAGGGTGTCATGATGAGTAGTGGGACATCAGAATTTCAGATTGCAGGAGGAGATGCTTTGGTAAAACTTGTCCAAGGCTTCTGATTTGTCATAACCCCCCTTGGCCACGAGAATTCCGCGCTCCTCTAACACACTTTGACAGACAGACCAACCGGAAAAATCAAATTTCCCTGTCTTGAGATATACCCCTTCAAATATGCTAACCACGTGGGACGGAACCTTGTTTCTGGGAGTGAGATCGTATCATCATCGTGTACGCGTCTCGGAATCTATGTTTTTCTCAGCCATTGTTTGAATCATTCTTGGGTTCACATCTCATGATGACCCAATATCAATAACTATATTATGAGTCTATGTATCGAATAAAGCAACCGTAGTTGTTATGTGGTGATCGTACAAGTTTCTGTTGCATTAGAGGAGCGCTTGGTAGTGTCTGCTACCACGTGAGTCGCATCAAAAATAGAGCATGTTCATGTACACGTCGACGTTTCTTCATCTCAACCAAAATGTTTGGTCGCTTTACTTTATCTTTCATTGTGGTGTCCATCCTCGCATTCTTCTGCGCTCAGTCTGTAGAAGCTACCAAAGGCCCAAAAATTACCAATAGACTATACTTTGACATTAAACACGGTGATGAGGATCTCGGACGGAGTATGTGTTTGCAAACTCATGTCTACTGAGAATTAACGTGAAATACAGTCACCTTTGGTGTTTTCGGCGGTGTATGTCCCGGAAATTTAATCTTGCACTCCCTTTCCAGACCTGATGGTCGGATTCGCTCTAGACCGTTCCCAAGACTGCAGAGAACTTCCGTGCCTTGGCCACCGGTGTAAAGAAGGATGGAACTGAACTCGGGTTTGGATACAAAGGTTCAAAATTCCATCGTATCATTAAAGATTTCATGTGAGTCAAGTAGTTGTTTGCTGGTCCCAGAAACATATCTCTTCAAATAGGATACAGGGTGGTGATTTCAGTGAGTCAGAATCTTGTCGTGGCGTTTGTAGAATCTCGGCTTCTTACGATTCGCTCCAGCTCGTGGAGATGGGACCGGTGGAAAGGTGCGCTTTTAGCCTTTAGTTGTAACATTAATGACCCACTGACTTGGTCATTGGATGCCTTTCAGTCCATCTATGGTGATAGATTTGCCGATGAGAACTTGTGAGTTAGTAGTTTCCTTATCTCTGGGTTGACCATCGACATGTTCTATTAGCAAGCTCAAACATACTGGACCCGGTCTTCTGTCAATGGCGAATGCGGGAAAGGATACCAACGGTAAACCTTGATTTCACTCCTGAGATCCATCGGCCTCACTTCGGGTCACCGATTCTCGGTTATCTTAGGTTCTCAATTCGTGAGTTGCTACCACTTATTACTCATTCACATGAAAGGAAGTTAAGTTCAATGGCTAATGAGTTTTTCAGTTTATAACCACCGCTATTACTAGCTGGCTCGATGGCCGCCATGTACGTTGTCGATCTTGGTCTGGAGCAATAATTTTGATTCGCTTGTAGGTTGTTTTTGGCATGGTTCTTGATGGCATGGACATTGTGCGCAAAATTGGTCAGGCCTCCCTTTGATTCCAGATAATAACAACATCACTGAACCATTTCGAATACGACCTTCAGAGGATGTTGAGAAGGGAGCGCAAGACCGTCCCAAAGTTGATGTCATCATCGCTGACTGCGGCGAGGTAAACACTTCAATCATGACTCACATCAAGCTAATAACTTTTTCGTTGTAGCTACCCTTGGATCTTGCTACGGATGAAACTGGGAAAGAGGTGCCTCTTCATGCTGAGCTGTGATGCTCCCAAGTACCGATAAAAATATGTGCCATTTAACAGGACCATGTTACTGGAGCTGCCCATGTCGATTTAGACGAGCTTAACAAAAACAGCAGCACTCAGAGTATAACGCCCGAGGAAATTATCCCTGTTTCTACTACTAACCCTGCCAGTGACAAGCAAAAGGCAGCCGGACTTGAGACGCTACCCCAAGCCAACTGGTCTCTCATGGCCTCTGGCATCGTGCTCATTGGTGTATTTGTTGCCTTCTTTCTGTGGCTAGGTGGTGCCAGATGTGTGAGAAGGCTCATCAAGGGTAGAGAAGCAAAGTATAGCAAACTTAGTTCGAGTGATTTGTGAGGATGTTCCCTCTCTTTGATAGCTCGCTGGTTCATATTCCAGCATACAGAAGACGTATTGCTTAACTACAGATAAGGGTTTCTTGGATAAATTCTCAAATGGCATCGGTTTGGATGAATCTTACGTCTTTGAGTTTCACTGCCATTCCCGATATATCGTTCGTCCGGATGGCTACCCTGACAAAAACAATCTTTGTGACGTACGGACGGATCGTCAGAGCAGTGAGTTAAGTTCCCGGGTTGCCTGGTGTCACATTGCGCCGGTCTGGTTGTAAATAGATTTATGATTGGTCTACCGTACACCGGAACCTCTGCAGCAGGACAAAAGTTAGTTATCTAGAAATGGAGAACTACCGTGTTGGATGTGACATCATGAGTTGATAAAAGATAGATGGGATTGGAAGCTGTGTAGCTGCGGGCAGCAATATAATCGGGAGGGTATGACAAGTGAGAGCCGCAGTGTCATCGACGAATACCAGCAGCTAGTGCGAGAAGAACATAGAACATATTTCACATTTTGAATGTGATCGGAGACGTCACTCTTCACACACGACCATGAAGGCCCTCTACCCCGCCTCAAATATCCTCGAAAATCTCGACCATGCTCAGCGTGCTCTGAAGATTGCTCGACATTCTCCTTGTTCTCTCTGTAATAACTCCTGCTTCGGCCTCCAGCCATCTCTCGGCATCAAGGCTGTCCTTGACGAGTCACCCTTCCAAGGTCTCTTTGGTCTAGACGATTATGGCTCGGACGATGACGAATCCAAGGGCCAGCTCTCATATCTGGGATTCTGTCAGTGCGGTCATGACGTGAAATATCACGGTGCAAATGAAGCCGAGCTTGGCAGCGAGGAATTCACTCGCCGTGCTCGAGTAGCTATTCGTCTGGACGAGTTGATTCAGGTATGTGGCATGAAACTCACTCCTCCACTCCTTTGATGCTGATTCTCCGCGCACTTCGTTTTGAAATATAATTCTACAAGGACGAGGGTGATCTGCTCGACTTTGAGTATACAAATGATGATATCGATTCCCTACGCAAACAAATTACTCTTCGGCTAGTAGAAAACCCAATTTCTTCAGGTATCTTGTTCAAATCTCAGTCATGAATCTCGATAACTAAGGGTGACAACTTCAAAAGACACACGATCCCAACCAAGCAATAGACTATCACCCGCCTCATCAATTCTCAGTGACCCATCGCCGCGAGCAGCCAAGCGACGTCGGCTGTCATTTTCATCCTTAAGTGACGCAGAAGACAACGACGATGATGACGACGAGCAACCCCTGGCATCCCAGATCGCCTCTTCAACAGCGCATCCTCGGAGAAGTGGAAAGGGTAGGAAAGGAGGCAAGAAGAATGCTGCTCTGAAGAAGAAGGCACATACTGCTCCAACATCATTAGCCCCGCCCGTTGGTGATGAGCAGATTCAGATGAGTAAGAGGATCAATGGGATCAATGGGCGTGAACCCAAGATCAAAGTTGAAGATAGATTGGATGAAGGCCAGTTGAACCGTCTCGCAGCAGGCGTGCCTGTTGATTTTACTAGAGTACGATATCCATCTTGACTCCGAATAATTGCTCATGTACACATAGCCAACTGTCAAAGTTGAGAAGGCCGCGATGACGGAGATACGCAAAGGAGTCATACAAATCGTGCCTGTCGAGAATAACCAAAAACCACGGTCATTGACGATTTTGACAGGTCTCAAAACACTTTTCCAGAAGCAATTACCCAAAATGCCTCGAGAATACATTGCACGGCTCGTGTATGATTCCAACTCCAAAGCTCTAGCGATCATCAAGAAGGGTTACAAGGTTGTAGGCGGAATATGTTATCGACCATTTTCACATCGTGGCTTTGCCGAGATTGTTTTCTTTGCCACAAATTCTGCCGACCAAGAGAAGGTATTAGCTTGTTGCATTCCATTTTCTCTAATCTCATTCGTCATACAAGGGTTATGGTGGAATGCTCATGGACCATTTTAAAGCTCACATCCGCAAAAGCTACCCTGAAATGATGTATTTCCTTACTTATGCCGACAACTACGCTGTGGGTTATTTCGAGAAACAAGGATTCTCAAAGGACATCACTCTAGATCGGTCTGTGTGGGCAGGATACATTAAAGATTACGAGGGTGGTACCATCATGCAGTGTACGATGCTCCTCAAAGTCGATTATCTCAACAAACCAGCAATATTAGCGAAACAAAAGGAAGCAATTTTAACGAAGATCAAGGAACTCTCGAGATCACATAAGGTGTATCCAGGACTTCCACAGTTTCAGCCTGGTCAGCCGGAGGGCGTGATTATTGACCCCAAAGATGTACCAGGGCTCAGTAAGGCTCTCAATAGATCTGCCTGCATCTGATCATTATTCCAAATAGGGGAAACAGGCTGGAAGCATAGTATGATGGCAAAGTAGGTACTTTTTGCATGTGCTAGATTCCTTGTCGACGTTAAGATGTCATGTGTTCAGCGTCATTCGACAGTGTCCCAAGAACGTCGATCGTATATTCATGGAATCAGCATTAAACGACCTCATACGACATCCTCGGTCATGGCCATTTCGCGACCCAGTGAAGGCATCTGAAGTGGCTGATTATTACGACGTGATTAAACAACCGATGGGTATATTACTTTTTGAGTCCTTGACAATTACATTGACATACCAGCTAGATTTCCAAACAATGGGAGAAAAATTGAAGGATGGAAAATACAAAACGGTTGATTTATTCGAAAGCGACGTTCGGCTGATCATCGAAAACTGCAGGAACTATAATCCGGAAACAACAGTATATTACAAAAATGCGGATAAAATTGAGGAAGTACTTAATGATCTCATGGCGAAACGTCTTTCTTGAACGATGTCCCCATGAGTTCGGAATTTGTTTATCTTAACCGATATATCGGTCTTGTTTTTGTAGTATAATTTACCATACTTCTCGCTGCTGCAACGTCGGACACTTGAATGTTGACTCACATTCAATCGTGATGAATTCTCCAGAAGTGTGAATTGAGCAACTCAATTACATTTACCAATAATACAAATCATTTATTCAACATATCAATCCATTTCACTCAACGCTGACCATCTGTTTGAATAAGTATTGAACAAGATGTCGATCCAGGGCAGTTAGTTACACTCACAAGCTTTGGTTTCATACTTCCCGAGGCCTACAATAACGTTCTGTGGGTCCTGGGGCTTGCCGGCAATGTAGTTCTCGAGAATGGATTTCGTACCAGCCGCGTAACGGGCCTGCGCATCAAGGGTGGTACCAGAATAGTGGGGAACCATCCCATTACCAGCTCCAAGGGCGTTCTTCGCGGTACGCCAGACATGATCGCGGGGAGCGGGTTGGACATTCCACACATCACCAGAATATCCGTTCAACTGTCCGCTCTTAAGGGCAGCAGCGACGTCGTCCGCGTTACAAATCGCACCGCGAGCGGTGTTGACGAGCCAAGCACCTTTTTTGAAGTGCTGAAGCAAATCAGCATTCACAAGATCGCGAGTTCCTTCGTGCAGAGGGCAGTTGACAGTGACAACGTCACATTGAGAGACGAATTCTTTGAGGTTGGCGACTTTGCGCGCTCCCACTGCCTTAGCGGCTGCCTCTGGAAGAGGCGCATAGTCATAGTAAAGAAGCTCCTTGCAGTTAAATGGAACAAGACGTTCAAGAACACGATAACCAATGCGGCCTGCGCCAATGGTGCCAACGACCTTGCCTTCAAGATCAAAGGCATTCCTGGCGATGTCAGAGACTTGCCAGTCTCCACGTTCAATCATCTGAAAAAATCAGATAAACCCATGAGAAAAGGTTTTTTTTTTTTTTGGGGGGGGGTATGCTGCATACCTCATGAGCCGGTACAAAGTTCCTGACGAGAAGCAGGATACTCATGATAACATGCTCAGCCACTGAGACAACATTAGAGCCAGATACCTGGGGTGAACAGTTAAGACGAGAATTGAGATATAATTCCAACACTTGACCATACCTCCAAGACTTGGATACGATTTTCAACAGCAGCGTTCAGGTCAATATGATCGGATCCAACACCAGCAGTAATGCAAATTTTGAGATTCTTCGCCTACCGGGGGAAAGATACATGTAAAAGATCGAAGTCTATTGGTGGATCGTCGAATCATTTGAACGGCGAAGCCATACCTTCTGAACCAAGTCATGAGTGAGATATCTACAGCGTGAGTAAAGATGGTCAGATGGCTCTCCAATGAGGGGTATCTCTTCTCATCAAGAGGACTCACCCAGGGTGGAAGGGGGTAGTTATGAGGACTTCGGCCTGTGGATAAAGTTATTTTGAGCCGTCTGTTAGAGGAAAAGGGATGCTACTCACATCCACGATATGCTTCTGGAAATCGCTGTCAGGCCCCTCTTTGTCGTCCGTCACCTGTATTTCATCCAAATTGAAGACTGTCCAATGATACAAAACATCCAAGCTATACGCACTGCGGTGCGATCAGTAGCCATCACTTAATAGGAAGGTTCAGAAATCCTTACCAATGAGTTCATGACCCTGGTCTTTAAGCCAAGGGTCAAGCCCCAGCTAGTTAGATAGGATATGTCAATTTTGATTGGACAAGGTATCGGCGATAACCTTCTACCTTGTTCTCAACAGTGCCAAGAAGACGGGGCTCCTGCTCAGCGGCTTCTCCGCCTTTGTAGAGGATGGCCAAAACCTATCGAAGATACATCAACCACATACAGCTCAAGACGAGCTGAGGACGACACTCACCTTCATGTTGTATAATAAAAATGTGGGATGGAAACGAGGGATTCCGGATGAGAGTTGGGGTCCATCATTCTAGCTTTTATCTCAAAATTCTGGGCAATGAGAAACCAGTAAGAAGCCATGATCTAATCAGTTGAATGACAATCTGTGTCATCTGATGATATGTACCGCAAGCCGTCCCGGAAACCCCCGCCTAGATCCTTGATCAGAGTGGAGTCGAGAGAGAGAGAGGTATATACGGACAACCAAGTTCCCATTGACTCTTGAAGTGTTCATACGCCAAGAAAATCGTATTAACGCTCTCACTTTGCTACTTAGTTTTAATCATAGTGTTATTGTTTCCTAATCGAGCAGTCATAGCTGAATGCTCTAAAAATACTTTTATTCCATTCATAAGCACATATGGAACACATATGGGGAAGAATGATTCGTCCCCTTTTTGCTGTTGTTGACCAGGGAAGCCACTCCAGATTGACGACCGTCATGCCATTTCCACTTGTGCTTGCTCCGAATGATTCTGTCGATGAGCACGGGATTATATTATAGGGTCTTCAAAATGAATCTAGGCGAGATAGAATTTTATCAAGAAAACCTACAAAAGTTAATCAGCAAAAAACAGAGAAGAGCGTTCTAAGAAGAGTCAACCCATACTACTGAGTCCATTAACGTCATGCGTTCAAGAGTGGCTGCTCTTCGGAGATTGTAGAAGCCATTTCATATTCGTCGATGGAATCAACATCGTCAGGTTGTCCTTTTGGGTTACCTTCACAAAACTTCTTGACTACCTCCCATTCAACACGAAGGAAAACCCACAACCAACGTCTGAATAATTCTGCTACTTCTAACCAGAATATACCCACGCCTCCTTCCGTGGCCGTATGTAGATGACTGGATAGTTTAATTGACCATGTCATCCTCAAGATTAAATTCAAGAAAACTAGAAGCGGATAGACAGACAACGGGTAAAGAAGCCAGGGGCGTAGACCCCATGGATGAGATCGTCTGCGAGGATTCGTTGCTCTATTGATATCAATAGAAGGCCAATAGTCTTCCTGCGTCGCATCTACGATGACAGATTCAGGGGAGGAGTAATTCAGTAGAGGGCTATGAAGAAGCGTCTGAAGGCGGGGAAGGATAAGCTGACGAGGTGGAGTCCGATGATCTGTACTAGTGAAATTAGGTTTTATCTTCAGCAATTCCAAGCCCCAATCATTTGTCACATCCCACCAGAAGGAGTAGACCGAATTTACTACAGCACTGAGGAGCCTACAGAGATTCAGACCTGTAGCGACAGCTTGAGACGGAGCCAGCGCACCACAGACGGAACATCCCAAGCCATCGTGGATTTGATGTGGTATGATCAGCACCCATATGAGTTTCAACTGTGCTTCTCATGGCAGCTGAAAGAAATATGACCGGGAATGCCGTTGCATACTTCATTGCATTGCATAGAGGACGCCTGTCGGAATTTGACGGGTGGGTATACTCAATCACGCACTGTCTGAATCGTACAAAATATGGAAAGCTAGAGAATAAAGAACTGCTGAATACTCATTTGTTTACGAAATTCCAAGGAAAGACATACCTCATTATGGTAGGTGTAATCCATCTGTGCCAGCCCTCTTCGTTTGGAATGGCAAGAAGCGTGTTCCCCGGAAGCAGAATTAATACAGACAACCAAATATCACCAAGGACTTTCGCAAAAGAAGTTGCGATATCAGCGAAGACAATGTCAGAAAACTGAATGGGTGAGTGGTGGGGAGGTGATAAGCAGCGGTGTATCGCACTGCTTGTGTCAGGACATTGATGCGCCAGAGAGTAGGACACCTACTGTAAAAATTTATCACGTTCACGTTTGAATAGAACGTTCATTGGACAAAAGATGAACGCGAAAATGATAAGTGCAGTGATGAGAGGTAGGTATCCAAATGCATCCACGAACAACCTTTCGTTCCTGGTGCACATACGAAATAATGTCCAAGATGATAGACAGAAAGCCCCGTAAGCGAATGCCAGTATGTATGTGGGGATATAGACGACGGATGGAGAGGTGTATCCAAAATGTCCATTCAATCGACTCGAAAGGGAAGGTGCCTGTAGTGACAGACCCTCTGTGTGCAGCTCTAGTGCTGCCACAACATTTACACCCAACAAATGCAAGCCATGAAGGTTGGTCGCCCAAGCAAGAATACCAAGACCGAAGAGAAGGAGCACACGATACGGAAGAGGGAAAAAGACGTTCAAGTTTGTTTCTGCGTCTAGTTCAAGCGTAGACATGATGGTTCTGGCATGGACACGCAAAGCTCGGTAGACTTGGGAGAGTTCAAGGAGTCATAAAGGAATGAACAGTTGTTACAACCTTCTAGCTGCCAATTACTTGTTTACTGCTCCCTTCCCACGCACCAATTCTCATGGCAGACAAGGACGGAGCATATGCCAACAAGGCATCTGACACGGACTTTCGCAAGAAATGGGATAAGGATGAATACGCAGAACGTGCAAAACAGAAGGACACGGAGGAAAGGGAGCGCATGCAAGAGAATGAAGAACGCATGAAGCAAGGTAAATCTACAGTAATAGGCAACTGCCTGGCTAATAATGATTTCCTAGGAAAGCGACCTCGCAAAGGAACCAAAAAGTATCTCCCTAAGCCAACGGAGCTCATGCAAGCTCGGGAGGCGCCTCTAGAATTGGACAAAAATCTTGGAAAATCTATGGTTGTTCAAAATCCTGGAGGCAGAGGACCAGGCCAACCTGGTTTCTACTGTGAAACCTGCAATCGGACATACAAGGATAGCGTCGGTTATCTAGACCACATAAACTCTAGAGCACGTACGTCTCTTCTTAGTACTTGGGTGATCGTTGACAAAGCCTTCGACAGATTTACGAGCGCTCGGTCAATCAACAAAAATCGAGCGATCTACCGTCGAGCAGGTTCGCGCTCGTATAGCGATGCTTCGTGAGAAGACAAAGGATGCCTCCAATGCCAGAGCCTTCGACTTCGACAAACGTTTGGCCGAGATCAGGGCCAAGGAACAAGCCCTACGGCAGGACAAGAAAGACCAAAAGAAGGCAGAGAAAGAGAAAGCCCGCCTTGAACTCATTAAGGACCTTGGATCTGATAATGAGATGACCAAACTCATGGGATTTGGCGGCTTTGGCTCTTCAAAGAAATAATTGGCAAGTATTTCGTAGGCTCGCCAGTCAGTCGGTCTTCCATGGGAATCATATATTTATATTGTATTCTAACTTTGACAGCAGAAATGAACGGTCTATTTCTCGTTCTCATCTCTTCATGGACGCACAAGGAATAATACAAACTTAACATCCGCTACCTCCTGGTCCTCTGAAATCAATTCCGTGCCCCCAACTTTTCTGTCCTCAATATCTACAGGCACACTCCCAACAGTTTTCTGGATGAGAAGCCCATGATCTTTGATGGCAGTAAGTAGTTCTGTACCTGCACCTTCTTCAAATCGGTAATAGACATCAATATCATCTGTCGCCTGAAGCCCGGCCTTCTTGCGAAGTTTTTGAACACGATTCGTCAGCTCACGGGCAAGCCATTCACCCTGGAGATCTGAATGAATCTGGATGTCTAGACGAATGACGACGTCGTTGTCTGTATGTGTGGCAAATTGCCCTTCAATACCTGTAGGCAATTCAAGGTAGCGTTGGATGGTCAAATCGCCAGCAATCAAATCTATCCCTTCAATTCTAATGTTTCCGGTATTTGCATAAGCCTTCACGGCATCACTGGAAACAGAAGGCAACGCGTTCTTGACCTTACCCAAATCCTTGCGCAATTTCTTTCCGAGGACAGCCCAATCCGCAACAGCACGATAGCGGACCCCCGAGGAGTTCTCGTCGGATGTAAAGATGATATCTCGAACATTGAGCTCAGACTCAATGTATTTTTGCAGTGGCTTGATGTCGGCGATGTACTCAGATTCTGGATGGAAAATTAAAAGCTCCTTCAGCGGCACCTACACGAAATTCTCAGTCAATACACATGTCATGTATGCCACTAACAGACCTTCAAAGATATATTGTTCTTTTCACGGACATTTCTTGTCAACTCAATGACAGTCTGCATGCGCTTGACTTGACGCTCGATGGTTTCATCAAAATATTCTTCCTTGACCTCTGGAAAGAGCAAGAAATGAATCGACCGAGTGTCTCCCGCAAATAGATCTTCAGGTAAATAGTTTTTTAACGTCTGGTATAGATTCTCGGTCAAGAATGGTGTATACGACGACTATCATTGGAAATCGTCAATGATTTTGCCTGCGATTAAGACCGACGCATACCATTGTCCTGCAAAGAGTGAAAAGTGTCTCGAACAGGGTATTGAGCGCAGCAATCGTGTCCTCGACACCGTCCTCTCCTTTCAGTCTTTTCCGGTTGAAACGAATATACCAATTAGTCAATTCATCAATGAGGTCTAGAAGTCGGGGGATGATGGTATACAAGCGATAAGCGGCCATCTCTTCTCGAACGAGTTTGATGAGTGATTGACAACGAGCGAGGATCCAACGATCCATTACATTGTTGGGAAGAGGCGCTTTCGGGTTATATTTGAAATCAATGTTGCTGACCTTTTTCAGTAAGGCAACATGACCAAGGAAGAATCGAAAGGAGTTGAGCCAAGGGAGAAGGACACGAGAGATGACTTCGCGAACACCCTCTTCACGGAAGCGGAGATTGTCACCGCGGACAATTGGTGAATTTACGAGGAACATTCTAAGCTCATTCATAACTTGTTATGGACTAAGTACGGACACACACCTTGTAGCGTCCGCGCCATATCTATCAATGATCACATTGGGGTCTGGATAGTTCTTCAAACTTTTGCTCATTTTCTTCCCGTCACTACAAAGAGTCAGCATGGCTTAGACTGAGTCACGACTTATTTGTTCACTTACGCTGCAAGCACAAGGCCGGTGACGATGAGATTCTTCCATGGCGCTCTATCGAACAAATGCGTTGATAAAACGAGTAGAGTATAGAACCAACCACGCGTTTGATCAATGCCCTCCGACACAAAGTCTGCAGGATGTGTGCGTTCGAATAGCTCTTTATTCTCAAAGGGATAGTGGAGCTGCGCGTACGGCATGCTACGAGTTTACACCAGCTTAATTACTTCTGAAAAAAAAAAATCGAAGCCAACTGACCTTCCGGATTCAAACCAACAATCGAAAACTTCTTCAATGCGCTTCAACTGCCCTTTACCTTTCTGCGATGGAATGGTAATGTGATCAATGCTTTCTCTGTGGAGATCTGTAATTCCTGACACTCCAGAGAGACGCTCGAGTTCTGCAACTGAGCCAATGCAAACCACCTGGGAAAACAAAAATCAATGTCCAAACCCTGGGTACAAAGAAATATACTATCTCTACCTCTTCAAAGTCATCGCTAACCCACAATGGGATAGGTGTTCCCCAGTAACGATTGCGCGACACATTCCAATCCCGGGCATTAGACAACCAGTTTCCGAAGCGATTGTCTCCGACAGATTGCGGTACCCTACCACTCGATCAGGATACATGATATTGTTCGAGGAAGTAGACGGACCAACGTGTGCTTTCATTGTTTGTTACTAGCTGATCAACTATTGGTGTTACTTTGATAAACCAAGCTGGGATGGCACGGTATATGAGTGGGGTGTGTGATCTAGAGTACATGAGCAGAATACTCGAGTATATATATCAATGTGATCTCACCGCCAGCAGAAGGGATAACTATGTTTGATGGTGGACTGAACAACCAATCGACCCTTCGCTTTAAGCATCTTCTGGATAGGACCATCTGCAGCCTGTGTATTGTCCTATCATTCACGATTGCTCCATGTCAGGTGGTTCCTTTACCTTGACATGCAAACCGACTAAATCAGGAACTTGTGAAGTGAACTGTCCCTTGTCATTGATAGGACAAGGTGGCATTTCATCTGGCCGAATAACACCATTAGCAATAGCGATACGATGGTCGTCTTCACCAAAGGCTGGTGCCTGGTGTACAATCCCTGTACCATCTGTATCTGTGACGTAGGTATCGACGAGGACTCGGAATGCTTTATCTTCAAACTATAGCAATCATATAAGGGGTTAGATCACGAGGGACACACAAATACTTGCCTGATCCGTGAAATATTCAAATAGCGGCACGTATCGCCATCCTTTCATATCTGCTCCCAAGAACTGTCCCAGCTTTTTATACTTGGCCTTTTTAGGGTCTTTATAAAGTGTTTTGAGTAGGCCCTCCTGTATGATGAAGCTCTGATTACGCTCTTGGTCATGGATCTTGATGTATGTAAAATCAGGATGGACACAAAGGGCAAGATTAGATGGCAGAGTCCACGGTGTAGTTGTCCAGGCAAGCAATGATACAGTAGGATCATCGACAAGGGGGAAAGCAACGGTCACTTTTTTTGGATCGCCTGAGTCGTAGTTGTGATAAGTTACGTATTTTACGTACCTGCGGGGTCATTCACATCGCGATAATCTTGCCCAGCCTCGAAGTTCGATAATGGTGTAGTACATCCGGTGGAATAAGGCATGACTCTCTGACCTCGATAAACAAGATCCTTGTTGAACAGTTGGGAGAAAGCCCACCAGCAGGATTCCATAAACGTCGTGTTCAGAGTTTTATAGTCATTGTCAAAGTCAATCCAGCGACCCATCCTCTCGACAGTACGCCTCCATTCCGACGAGTAACGCATTACAATGGCACGACATTCAGCATTGTATTTGTCGATACCCATGGCCATGACATCTTCTTTACCAGTAATGCCGAGCCTCTTGTCAATTTCGTGCTCAACAGGCAATCCATGCGTATCCCATCCAAAACGGCGAGCTACATGGAATCCACTGACGTGTGCATGTCGTGTAATAATATCCTGATCTTTCAGGTCGGTATATCACGTACGCACTACATCTACATAATCTTACCTTTATGGTTCCAGCGAGTAGATGTCCATAGTGGGGAAGCCCAGTTGCAAAAGGTGGACCGTCGTAGAAGGAATACTCTGGCCTACCCTCTGAAAGCTTCAAGCTGGTTTGGAATGCATCGATATCTCTCCAGAACTGGATGACTTTTTCCTCTTCCTTTGCGAAATCAAATGACGCGGAAACTAGTCGTACTTTTAGCAAGCCCGATCGGAGTTGATTCAGATCAACTTACTGTCATGCTGAAGGAATGACATGGTGTGCCAGAGTCAGGATAACGATAAGCCAGTGGCAAGCGAATTTTTTCTGAACTCTACTATTGATCGAGTCAGTGCGCTATCTGGATATGGGATCGACTAGATGTAGATAGCTTATCTAATCTCTAATGGTTTGATGACGGTTTGATGACCCGGTTGTATTCGTGGTAAAAGAAGATACTTCGCGTCCTTTGTCTAGGCTATAACGTTGAAAAATTCCCAACTTATAGCGAAACCGATATCAGTCTATCTGGCGAGGTGGGAATTCGAGTTTTTTCATGTCGTCAGGTATTACACGATGGAAGATACGTCGGCTCTCTGTCTTCTCATATAGCCTCCAAACCTTGGGAGCCTAGCACTTTGTCTCTTGTTGCAATATAAGTTCTCAATTGCAGTGGTCGACTATAGCCATCTCCCACTCGGTCAGCCAGCAGCTTTTCACACATCCTGGGTCCGGTAAAAAAAGCTTTCAATTTCGAAGTGAATCTTTTGAAGATGCCAAGAGCAATCTCACGCAAGAGTCTAGCGATATCAAATTGATGTTGAAATATTGCCGCAAAAACCTCACCTGCTACTTTCTTTCAAATTTCCCCGCATCTATCAGCCGATTTTAAATCTCTCTCTCAGGCTATAGTCATCATGAAAAAGAAGATCGACACCTAAAAGGCAAAATCAATGAACATATGTAAGATGTCATGAGAATCAACATTTTGTGAATGTACGCGATATCGTTTCAGGGGTCGACGCATAGTGTGTGTGTGTGTGTGTGCCTATCTGTTCGCTTAGGGGATGGCATCGTGGCATAGCTCTTGTGGAAGGGTATACAATCAAAATTTGAGGGAGCCTTCCCTTGGACGGTCTGTCAACGATAAGTACCTGAATCAAAAGTGAGTTCTATTTAAGCAACAGCAATTGGCTCATGACTCAGAGAGAAAGGTCCCGGTGGTAGTAAAATAATCCCTAGCATGTGTCCTCCCGCCGCGCTAACTGTTGTCACGCCTCGTGCCTATACTTCCGTTGACCCATTTAACAGAAATTTCGCTCTGACCAAGTGCGATTCCCTCATTTTTGCAAGTTAACCCCGGATTCTCTTTCCTTGAACTCATCTCAGGATCAGTATTTGGCGGGATTCTCCTCGAGAAACCTGAGGGTTTTCATCGAATTAAACATAGGCATCGATCTAGGGATCACTGGTTCATTGCTGATAGAGACACGGCAAACATGGACCCTTCCAAATACCACACGAATACTTTTTTTTAATTCTTCCATGGTTTGTTCGATTGTGTGAGATGCATAAATGCTAATCAAGATGGACATGGACTCATTTTGCTCTGCAACAGGTTTCCAAAATTTGTGGCTAGTAGGGGGAATAACAATCGCTTAAAATGTGTATCCGTAGAGGAGTTGATCACACGATTCCGTCATGGAGCGGGGCAATAAAGAGCCATTGATCCCCATAAACTGAGCGTGTCGCCATCACTCAATGACGTTTATAACAAAATTTACTGTCATGCCATGGGAATACGGAGTGTGTGTGTGAGAGAGAGAGAGAGAGGAGAGTCATGTCGTATTTAGGAATAGCTTTATTGACTTCTATATCTTCCCCAGGTTCGCATGAGACTTTGTTTCGGAACCGGTATTTCAAAAAGATATGAATGTATATCAGATTTTTTACCCATGGCCTCCTGCCTACCCAGAGAAGAATTGAACTTTTTGAAACTTGGGATACACAAAGCATACCCTACGCATGTGTGTGTGTGTGTGTGTGTGACGAACTGTCCAAAACATGGACGAGTGAAATGACAATGGTTTTTTGTGTGTACTGTTGAACCATAAGGAGATTCTCTGGAGATCATTCACGTCCTGAGTCAATTTCATTGCATCATCGATTGTACATAAGGTCACAACGTCTTTCATAACCTTGCGAGGCCACCGGAAGAGAAAATATCTATGTGTCATACGTCATTAATTTGAATCTCTCAATCCACCGTGTCAGGGGTGATAACCCTTCTAGACATACCTACTGGCAAACTTGGTCCATACCTTCTTCCTCTGGTCTCATGCCTTCTGTAGACACACTCCCTAACGTCGGGCTCTGTTCAGGCCCTCCGCGTCTGAGCACTAGTTTGCTTGTTACGGAACCAGACAAACCAATTTTTCGCCTTTTCGTTCTCGCTACTGCCATAATAACACCTTGGAACACCCAGCTACACTAGAAAAACTTTGCCCACACCCTATTCCCTTGGCCACAGGCTTCCTGTACACATCTCACTTAGCACTAGCTTGCTAGAAATGCTGAATCCAAAAAAAACACCGTGTCAGGTGATCTAATTAAGATGTGTCATTAATTTACATCATTATTGTCCTCCTTCCTACGACACCAACAACTTGTTGGAGAGAGTATCACGGTAATCACCTGATTTCTATAACATCGAAACATCAATCTACACATCATCCAGAAGTCTTTACTCTGAGAGGATGTCACTCTATACATACATTGGTACCCCAAACTCCAATCTGGTGCGCACGTCTGCCTTTCTCAGACTTGGAAGGAGAAATTGATCGTCTATGTCCATACAGCTTTGTTGTATCTGTCAGTAAGTCTTCCCATTCATTCTGAAATGAAACGACACACATTCTCGAAAATTAGAACACCCTTTACAGAACCTACGACGACAATTACCTGTACACATACATTCTGTTTCGAGTGTATTCATCAAGCATTGAACCATGCACCTCTCTGTCCCATTGACCGTTCACCCTTGTGCGAGCTGGATCTCGTTCCCGCAGATCCTATCATCAGGAGCGTATGTCCAAAAAATCCTTCTACGGTGATATAATTTTAAATATATACACAGATGGTAGAAGAACTGGAAGTGGAATGTGTGCATTTTGGAATCTCGAAATGTGATTGGAAGGGGCAGAGACAGTGGTTGGTCAGGCATTTAAGAGATGAATGCAAATATGGAGAGGTCGAATGCGGTGAGGATGGATGCAGGGAGGTGGTTGTGAGACAAGATGTAGAGAGACATCAGGAAGAGGGGCATGGCGTGATTGAAGAGGATACAGTAGGAGTTGAGATTTTTGTCATTGATCTCTAATTTGACAGTTATCTTAGCCTCGAACCTCGGAACGTCAAGAACAGAAGACAATAGAGCTTTTGCTGGAACAGAACCTACTACTTAAGCATCGAGTGGAAACATTGGAAGGAACAGTAATGAGCATGAAGAAGGAAATGGGTACTGTGAAGAGTGCTCTTGGACCGTGGTTCCACAGGACCAGGACTCGGACTCTATCAGCAGGAAGACTGACAAGAAGTGGGAGGCGGAGGTCTCGCACCGAGGGTGATGCCAGATTGGGGGATGAATTAGTTGGAAATGTGGAGACTTTGGAGAGCGGTCATGATGGAAGCAGGACGGAAGATTCGCTGGCCAGATACTTGCCTGCATTTGGGGAATTTATGCCGCCACAGTATGCAGCTCATCCTTCGGGCATGGGGTTGAGTGCTCTGAATGGGGCACATGCTCAGATCCATGTGGCGCCGTTGGACCTGGAGACGAGTCTGGTTGGGGCGCTGGAAGGACTGAGGGAGAGTGTGGTGGGGGTTGCGGCAGGAATCGATCTGCTTGGGAGGAGGAGTGAGATTGCGCTGGCCCAGGAGACGCTGAGGCTGAGCGAGGAGGTTATCTCGCTGAGAGCAGGCGTGCACGGGCTGAGGATGCAGGTGAGCAGGACACCGACGACAGCGACGACGCTCATCAGACACAGATTCACGGGCTCATGATGGAGCGCAGTGTGCAAGGCCGCGACGATGGACTACGGATGTATAGTACTACGAAACTGTAATACAATGTCACTACTCGGCAGACTGATTCTCATGATGGAGCGCAGTGTATACTGTAATACATAGTCTACAATGTCATTACTCGGCAGCCCAGGCAGCGTCCACAGTGTCCAGCAGCTGCTGTGCCTCTCTCACTGCTGTCCTGCGTTGTGCCCTTGCCGTGTCTGTGTGTATGGCGTCGAGGCGGAGGAGACACTGCAGAAGACGTTCCTCCAGTCTCGCATGGTCCTGCGTGCTGGGGGGATTCTGGCCAGGGAGGGCAGCAAGGAAGGCCTCGACTTCCGGCACCAGGCTGCGGACCGAGTCGAGTTCGGACTCGATGCACATGATGGCACGCTGCTCGTCCGAGGGCGCGTCGAGGGGCAGGGGGCTGTCGTGGGGGACGAGGACGATGGTTGAGCGGGGTGTCAGGCCGTACGCAGACACTGGAGGAGGTGGTGAGAGTGAGAGAGGGGGGAGAGAAGAGGGGGAGACCTACGGGTGGCATGGTCGTCTTGCATGACTGCACCGGCGGCGACGATGGCGAAGGCGTCGAGGTGGGTGTGCGCAGCGAGCTGGGCGCGGAGGACGGCGAGCTGGACGTTGTAGCCGGGCCAGGGGACGGTAAAGTCGTGGTGGGGGGCGTGGACGAGCATGTTGACCAGGCTTGTCTCCTGCCACCACCACGATGCCTGACCCGGTGCGTTCTCTCCCACCCACCGCCGACGACGACCTCAACAACCCCCAGCTCCCTGCCCTCGCCGACGACGACCACAACGCCCCTCAGCGCCCAGCACCGTCGCCCCGGCCCCGCACCTATCCCACCCCCACCGTCTATGCTGCCACCGCCACTGGCCGCGGTCGCCCCCCCGTCGGCGGCATGCGTCGTCAGAAACCAACTTTCAACCTCCGCGACATCACCCGCAATCACGAGTCCAGCCAGAATCCAGACGACACTGTTGCCCAGAACCCTCCCTTTTCCAATCGAGCCCGTTTGGGTGCCGGCCGCCCTTCGACAAGAGACGGTCCCCAGCCCACTGTCCTTCCCCAGCCACAGCGCAGACTGCTCCCCGATCTCGGCTCCCCCTTTGCAAATTTCTCTCGCATCGTGTCCGTCTCTTTCTGTCCCTCTCTGTCCTCCGCTGACCTCTCCTGTTCCAGCGATCCATCGGGCACCCTCAACTTCAACGGCAAGGCTATTCTTCATGCTGAAGGCGTCAATTTCTCCAACGGCGCCAAATTCAGCATCAGCATGGACCAGCTCAAGCTCGACGAGGAACTCGGCAAGGGCAATTATGGAACCGTCAAAAAGGTCCTCCATGTCCCAACCAACGTGTATATGGCGATGAAGGTCCGTCTCCCTCCTCTTGTCATCTCATCCATCCCTAGACCCCCCTCTTAGGAAATCCGTCTCGAGCTTGACCAGGCCAAACTCAACGGAATCATGATGGAGCTTCAGATTCTTCACCAAGCCGTCGCCCCCGAAATCGTCGAATTCTACGGCGCATTCTTCATCGAGTCCTGTGTCTATTACTGTATGGAGTGCATGGACGCTGGCAGCCTCGACAAACTCCAGGGTGTCGGTGTTCCTGAAGGTGTCCTCGGCCGAATCGCCATTAGCATGGTTAAAGGCCTCAAGTTTCTCAAGGACAACCTAAATATCATCCATCGAGGTTCGCTGTCCCTTTCTACCCCGTTTTCCCTCTCTCATCTGTCCTAGATGTGAAACCGACCAATGTCCTTGTCAATATGGCTGGTCAAGTGAAACTCTGCGACTTTGGTATCTCCGGTCAGCTCGAAAAGTCCCTGGCAAAGACCAACATCGGATGTCAATCCTATATGGCTGTACGTCACCCAGCCTTGCTATATCCTTCCAACCTCAACGTGGCTCATATTACCACCAGCCTGAACGAATCCAAGGCGTATCCCAGAATAATCTGGGGACCTATACTGTCGCATCCGATGTCTGGTCACTCGGTCTTTCCTTGGTCGAAATCGGCATGGGCCAATATCCTTATCCACCCGAAACATACTCGAATGTCTTTGCTCAGCTAACTGCGATCGTTCACGGCGAGCCACCCGAGCTGCCGGAGGAGAAGTATAGCACAACTGCGAGAAACTTTGTCGCGGGGTGTTTGTTCAAACGACCACAAGATCGATCAACCTATCAGCAATTACTGGTGAGTTTCTTGATAAGTTTCTTCTTGATGGGGATTGATCACAGGTTTCTTAGGACCATGAGTTTTTGAATGATGACCACCTGGAGGGTGTGGATATGGTTGGGTGGGTGAAGAAGGCTGTGGCGTACAAGGAGGAGCAAATTGAAGAACAACGTGTCAAGATGCTCGCGCAGATGAAGCTGTCTGCTTGAACTATCCTCTTTCTTTTTCCTCCTCCCCCCACTTTGTATCGATGCCCGGCAGCTGGAAAGGATCGTTGCGAGAACTTTCTTCCTTGGTCCCCTGTCGACTTACAGCGGATGGGGGGTTCACTTCCTATCTCATGATTTTAAAGGATGTATGGCCTGTCCTATCGAGATTTTTTTTTAATTTAGCCTCGCCCCCCCTCGCTGGATGATGTTCTTTTGCTTTCTGTTCCCTTCAAAGTTTATATTTTTCTGTTGAAACTATGTTGTCGAGATAATGTCCAGTGTTGTCACATTATTCACTCTCTTATTCTTTTTTTTGTTTTTTTTTTGCATGCTCATTTGATAAAACTGCCTGTGTCCTCTCTCATTCATTAATTGGAAATGTCTAATGTTCCTCTCCCCTCCCCCTCTCCTTTTTTTCCCCCTGATGATGGTTCAACTAATTTGCTTTTTTTTTGTGTGTGTGTTTTGATCTATGTGCACTTTTTTTGAATCTTTTTGTCAAGGAAAGTATGGCAGAGAGGGGAGGATGTGAATGACAATGATCGGTCCGGGACCGATCTTGATTTGTATATATCATGCATACATATACATATACATGCATACATGCACACACAGTTTTTTTTGCTTGATGTTGTAATGTAATGTTATCTTTATTCGTGTTTATCTATCTAGCACTGGAATGGGGTGTGTGGGATCGATGATAGGAATGGCCCATACCTACATGACTGTGGAGCGCATGATCTACTCACCAATTGCCATCTCTACCTGCATCATTCCATGACTCCACTGGTCATTAGGATAACTGATGACATTCCATACTCCACCTCTACATATTACATATATAGGTTACATTCTGGAGAATCGACAAATTGTGTTTTGTGAGCTTGTGCAAATCCAGTGGAGCCTCGATGGAGACCCTGTGTTGTATGGTCAGTTGACATACAATGGGCTAGGGATTGATGTGTATATAGATTTCAAACTGCAGTCTCTATTCGGATGACCGGCATGTCAATTTTTAAATATTCAAGGATGGGTGACAGGAAGTACACGCTTACGAATATATCATATCAAGAGAGGTCATAGAAAAAAATCTGGCACCAGCACCACAAAGCAGATTATGGCCTATCTACAAACCACCACAGGATTAGGTTGAAATTCAAGATCCAAGTATCCTAAGTCAAGACATATGGATTGGTCAACTGATGAAAAGTGTGTACTTGAAGGGAGGCTCTCTCTATACAGGGATCCTCCATCTCACCTCGCCTCCTTATTCTCTAACCCTACGTCCTAGAAATGAACTGTCACGATTCGCAATCATCTCCTTTATTCAACAATCCTCACATATTGAATACGCTGGTGCTCCTAACGAGTGACTCTAGTTTTGAGAGAAGCAATGCGGAATGAACTGACTATGTTGAAAGTGACCCATCATGAGTGTGATTAATTCAATATGCGACCATCAGGTCTGGTTAGAACTTATGCCCCCCAGTTACCCATTTGATGACCTTCCTTCCCCTGACGAGCTCCCTATTTTGTTATCGAGCTAGCATCTGATTAATAATCACAAACATTGAAACTTGGACCACACCTGGCTTCTCATCTTCCCCAGTTCACTCGTGCAGCAACGACAGCATTAAGAACAGGCATGTATCTTGTATTTCGATCTTAGATTGTGACCGCTATATTTGGACCTGCCTGATGCATCAGCGTCTATATCTGGAATATCACATGTCTGCTATGTAAGCCCTATTGGTGATTCAATCAAGGTAAAAATAAAGCCCAGGATAACCGAAGGGGAAGGAAATATATACTACATGATGGGCAGCAAAGATTGAAGCATTGTGATAATTACCGAGCACCATTGGCTCAAAAGTTCTCTAACCGATCAACTGTTTTCCTAGGGCCAGGATCGGGGCAACGGATGAGGACGTTCAAATCCAGTGATTTTCCAGATGTGATAGTCCACAATATCGAATGGGTCACTTTCAACATAGTCAGTTCAGCCCACATTGATTATCTCGAAAGCAGACTCTTTCAAATCTCTACTTGAGGAACCCTATCTGGGCCTCTGGCAGAACTGTCAAGGTGACAGGACACACAAAGAAAGGGTCGTTGAATAAGATCAGCTGTGCTTGTGATTGATAGCGTGAATCGTGGAGGTACAGTTGGTTTCTTGGACGTGAGAGACAAGAGGGCCAAACAAGAGGGAGGATCAAGTGATCAAGGGAAGCCTCCCTTCTAATACACAACCAGAGCCTGGAAATTCCCCTCCATCAGTTGACTTAATCCACTCATCCACATACCTCGGTACTGGATCAAAAATACTTGTATCACTAAACTGAAAACTATTCTTGAATTACTCAAGTAACACACAGGAAAATAAGGTTCACCACAAGAGCCAATATATGACTCTCTCTGTTGTTAAGCTTTCCCCTGATTTGATATTATTTTGAACCAAACCATTTTGAAATAGCATTAACCAATCTACCAACAATGCATATTTTCTTCATCTTGTGATTGCTTGCTGTCCTGGAGAACTAAAACCATCAAAACATCCAAGGGATGAGTGTGAATTTGGTACTGCTGATCATAAAGATAGGATCATCTATGAGAATGGCAACGTAGAAAATGCCTCGACTGGGCGCCGCCCGGCACATACATCAACTCGAAAAATTGACGTTCTAAAGCCACGTTGAAGGATTTTCAGCGATAAAATGTGCTGAAACTAAAACGAAGAAAATTATACACATCTGCACTATCAACATACAGTGGTTTTCGTTAAAGACGTCAAAGCGACCAGGATAAGGTAGCAATGCAGAAAATTAGAGAGCAGACATCGTGCAAAAGAGTGTTCGTATGGAGGGATGACACAAGAATGGGACAAGAATGGAACAAGATGTGGATAAAATGCAAAATAAACCTGATTACCGTTGTTCTGTTCCGGAGGTACCCTGCACTGCGGATCCAGCACTTCGGTTTGTTGAAATTTCTGTCCGTTTACAAACTTCCTCCTGTCGCTGCCAGAGCAACTCTGCCCACAAGGGATGAGGAGGAATATGACCAACGAGTGCGCGGAAAACTTCAAGCCTACAGATCGGTCTATACTGAGTTTTGCATGTCGGTGCCAAGTCTACTTACCATCTCAACTTCTCCTCGTCAGTATCTGCGAAAAAGACGATCTCCTGTTCCTGAGGAAATATGAGTCTGAAGGATCGTTCAACGCTGAGTAAACCATCATCATCATAGCTTCTGGATCTTGCAAGAGAATTGAGTGGATTTCGCAAGTCCTGGTCGTCTTGAACCGTAACCGCCTTCTTTAGGTCTATCGTGGCAGTAGCCTTTCTAGTTACGTCGTTGAAAGCTACTAGACTGGCACCAATCACACGGAAAAGGCGGCGACGCCAGGTCTTGGAATAATCAAGTCGGATCAATCAGACACTGATATCGAGAATCACTCACATTACAGTCGCCACCATTCTGCGTGAGGATGCCTTCAAAATAGGTTACTTTGTGCCAATTGATGTGACGCAGGCCGCGGTGACATTCTTCCAGGCTCTGAGGAAGCTGATCGGACGGAACGCCAGGCAGTGGCGGAAGTCGAAATATCTGCAAAATAATCTCCCCAACCTGTAAAGCGGAAAACTTGCCACCTAATTCGACACGTTGTCCAATAAGCGGGTAACTCGTTTCGAACAAGCGCGTATCACATCTTGTGGCAATTTCTTTGAACTGAATGAATGCACGTGCTAGGGTGCCATCTGGCTTGAGGTAACGCGCGAAGTTCTCGGGAAGCCTGTGTGCAGGTAGTGGAGGGGGTTGTCGAACTTTCTCCTTTGGTTTTTTTGGTGACGATGAAAAGAAAGCACGCATTCCTCTTGAGGAGGATTGTTGAACAACAGGCGGTAGAGGTGGAGTCGGCAGAGTGGGAGCAGGAGTAAGTGCCTCAAACTGGGCAACAATATGAGGATGTCGGCGAACTTTGAGTGTCAGAGTGAACTCCAGTTTACTGTGTTCAATACTGTAGTAGCATAGAATCAATGGATATCTTTCAGGTCAGAAATCCTGACTTACAGTTCGAACTCTTGGTCAATGCGGCAATTTGGCCCCAACTCACATTCGGGTGTGGTCACAAAATGTATACCATTGTTCAACGTGCAGGTAAGCATCGTCGTGACTTGAGGAAGAGGAAGGTGAACTCCTTTAATACTAAGGACTATTCACATACTTATTAGCCACCTGAAGTCTCGCGCGAACTCCTAGCCTTTACCTTTCACGAAGACTTTGCCGTATGCTTTAGCAGGATTCGCTTGCGAACGATATTCTTTAATTTCCTTAGAATACTCATTCTAACATATACAGCTCAGTCCCTGTCTCATGATTGCTCAAAGAAGTAGCAATACATACCATATCAGAAGGACGACGAACTAACCTCCAAGCTTTCCCTGTCTCAAGGTCACCAGCCCCTGGCATATGGGATACTTTATCATCAGGTGCTGAAGCATAGATTGTGCCTTCATGTTCCCGAACATGATATTTCTGTCAATTATACCATCAGCAGAAAGGAAGGAAAACATTGAAAGTACGAACACTCTTTCTCTGGGAATTTGCGCCATCGAGCTTCTTCAATTCGCGCTCGATGCTCAGAGAAAGCAGGTCCTCTTCGACCAGCTTCTCCATATCGCCACCTACGTTGAACGACCGCTGCTTGACTGAATTCTGTGCATCCCCTGCACTCATGCTACGCTTTCTGGCTAGTCTTTCAATACCCAATTGAACTCCTTGGCCTCCATTCCGTGGCGAGATAAAACCATTTCCAGCTCTCCGTTCTCTTCTTCTCTCGAGAATGAGCTGTTCACGAGTCCTGATGTTGTTGTCCTTGGGAGGAACGGGAGGAAGGATCGATTCAGTTGAAGTGCGACAAGTAACCCTATTCAAAGCATCATTTGTATGCAGCAGGTCCGAGTCCGTCGCTGCTCGGTGAATCTGGGGCACCTGAGTGATTTCTATCCGCTGTTCATGCAATTTCTGAAGCTCCTGTGGCATCATTGAGTCATTATCATGGCCACTTGCCCCGGCAACGTCATCCATTAGTCTATCCAGCGCACTCTTTGCATCCATGTTGACATCTACATCTCCCATTTTAACACTTGTCCCACTATGGATACTTCCACTATCGGTCTCGCCACTATGGCTGGGAATATTGAGGTTATCCTTGAGACGTGCCATGGAATTGTTGTAAGTCGAACCAAGGCTCAACTTGTTACCAAAGTTAAGTTGAAGACTTGAGTGCATTCCGAATTCTTTTTCGGATAGACTATCGGGGGTAAGGAGACCGCTGCCAACAGTGACTTTTTCCGCATGCTGAATGGTCGCAGTCTCAGTGCTGATAGCAGTTGATATAGACATACAGTCGCGGTCTTTGTCATGCTCAAATGATTCAACTTCAACAGCTTCGTGACTAGAGATGATGGCATCCGAAAGTTGACATTCTTCGGTCTGGTCCACAAGCATTTCATCGGCTGGAAGTGACTCAGTCCTCTCTGCGACTAGGCCAAACTGAGAATTAGGTTCTGGGCTAGGACTGAGCGTGTTTCTCCTTTCAGTGAGACGATGCCTGATATCGTTCTTACTGATGCGATGGTGTATATGAGATCGAAGGGACATTGTATGAGGGCTGTTATTACTTTGGCTCAGGTCGGGGGGTGAAGTAGCAGGGATAGGCGACGATGTGACGTGAGGAAGTAACTCCGACTGTGGCAATGGAGAGGATGGACATTTTCTCGAAGTCTCATCATTGATTCCTGCAAGAACCTCGTCATCCTCGTGAGCTTCTAGAGACAGGCCGGAGGCAGAATGTTGTATATCGGGCTCATCGTCGGATAGTGGAGAGTTGCCTAGAACAGACGAAGGAGGACCCTTACAGATCGGGTCAATATTTGGCTGTTTGTGAACGAACAGGGGCAGCGCACCTCATCACTCGATTGATATATTTCACTTCTGCTTAACCCAGTCAAACTCACTTCGGAATGACCGATAGAAAGATTAGCTGGGTCCAGAGACTCCCCACTAGTTCTATGATGATCTTCAAAGCTACGTTCATGAGAACCAAAAGTCTCTGCCCCAATAGATGGAGATCGACGCTCGATAGGTTGTGATCCTACCATGGTTCTATGAGTCAATAAGGACTTGATGGACATAGAACAAGTGCACACCTCTTGGCCACATGTATTTGGGAATTGAACTATCTCCACGAGTTGGGAGGGGGCTAGTTCTCATAGGCGAAGGTGAAAGTTTGACAGGGATATGCTCCATTTCTTGCTTCTCTTCTTCATAGATATTCAATCGTCGACCGATGGGTGGCGTGCTTTGTGCAAGGATGGGAGAGGGATGAGACGATGTAGTTGAAAGGCCATGAGGTGACGCAGAGCTGGGAATCTGGGAACTAAAGGAATGGATGTTACTGGACTTCTCTACTTGAGGAGATTGATGGGTATAAGTGAAGGAGGAATGAGGAGATGCATGAGGAGAAAAACGAAAGGAATTTTCCCGAGGAGAATCTTGGTGAGGGTGATGTGATAGGCATTCGAGCTGGTGCATTTGCTCGAAGGGAATCCCATCTTCGGTTTCAAGATCTGTTGGTATATCGGATATATTAGGTGTAGGAGTTTCGGGAGCACCAACGCCGACGAGAGCTGTGTTGGAGGAAAAGAACATTTCCTCTACCAGTCCTGTGATGCTTGCGTCTGAGTCCGGAAAGGGCTTGGGTGCGGTCTTCATACCACCGCCGGTATCTGGTAGATGAGTATCTTCATAGGGACCATCTTGTATGGGCTCATTAGGGGTAGATTGAACCTGAAGCTTTGAGTGAGGAGGTTCATCGTCCATATGTCCACCGCGGAAAAACGTATCCTCCTCGTCGATATCTTGGCCAAACGCACCGTAGCGCACTCCGTCATCCGAACCCTCCCAAAGCTCCTCTTCAGAAGTTTCGCAATCGAATTCAACAACATCACAGCGCTCATCAAACGTCACAGTCTTTCTTCGCTCTCTTTTAGTTCCACCACTGAGACGAGGTCCGTAAAGCCGTCTTGACACGAGTGAAGACCTCCCTGGTGAAGAACTAGCAGTGGATACTGGAGGCTCACTGCCGAAACGAGTGCGTCGAGATGAGACAGGAGCAGAAGTAGGTTGGAGGAACTCATTTATGCTGGTAGTCCGTTCTGATTGCTTGAAAGGGCTTTTCGTTACAGGTTCCTTCTCAAGAAGGCCTCGAAACGTCGTGCTTTGTTTACGGTCACGTTTCAGAGAAAAGGGGCGGTCATTCTCCGTTTCTGCATCCTCATGCATTGATGGGGGACGCGGCCGCTTCTCTCCCGAGACTCGTCTGATGGGAAGGACGACTGAAGTTGGACGAGATGGCGTAGGCAGCACAGGTAGCAGGGATTTGAATGGTGACTTGGAGACCAAATTGTTCTGTTGAACATGTTTAAAGCTAGAAGAAGAACGCCGGGCTACTGCGACATCACGTTGGAGAACCTGAGAATCTCGCTTTGCGATTCGCAAAGGGGAAGTGATAGAACCGGAACTTGAGGATGAGGGTATTGAGTTCATCCCTGACGATGACCAACCGGACTCGCGGATGATAGAGGACCTGATAGTATCAGGGGAATTCAAAAGCGGTCGGTTCTGGCGGGGGGAAGATGCCATGGAGTGGACTGTGCCACTAATTGGCGCAAATCCCCAGAGAAAGAAGAATCGTTACTAGAGTCGTGAAAACTCGTGTGATGAAGTGTGATTCCACGAGGAGAGTCAACAACTTATCGTGAGAAGTTTAACTCGCAAGTCTCAGGCCGATTCACCGGACGCGCCGGTCACGTGTCAACCTCTCTCAGTTGCGGATTGCGGAATCCAACACGCGAGAATCTTGGGTGCAGCAATCGATGAACAACACAACAAGGCAGCAGCCTGGAGTGGAAGACTTCTCACTTGTGTTATAGCCTGCCACGATTGAAGACAAAACTTCCAGTATTCCACCTCGAACATCGGGACATAGCGGAAGCGGAGAAGACAGTGGCAATAACACAGGAAAGAGTCTTTGCTGATTGACGCCGGATTTCCAAAGGAATGATCAGGTAGCTTGTTGAAGCATCGAAGCATCTTGTCCGCAATGACGGTCGTTGCAAATGGAGATCATCATGTTTTGTTCGATGTTGATGAAGCAAAAGACCTGTGAAAAATAATAATCAAACACTAACTTCGGCAACCTCCGGGCCGACGCTTCTAAACACAAGTGAGTTTACCCGCTACCCTCCTGCACCGTCCTACTTCTTTCAGCTCCATTAACCAATGTCATTCCAAGGCCTCATTTCTGCCTCGGAATGTGCTGTATCCACGAATCCATTGTCTCAAGTCCTCAAGCATGCTGAAGGGGACCGCAGCCTACAGCAGGTTGGTCACATAATTACCCACATCCAGAAACTGCCAATGACCATACTCTAGGATAGAGTTATGAGCCCATCATCAAGTAGAGTAAGCCAGCTTCGCATGAATCCTTTCTCAAAGTTGACTGATGCAATCCATAGCTTCACCAATTGCCAACGAATGCCGGTCCCTCCAGCACTAATGAACAAGATCTGGCACTCGCCCGACAGTTTTTTGATGCTCAAGGCCTCATTCCAGGACCATCTTTTATACCTCATCCTTCAGAACTCGCCAGATTGAACCATATGCCCTCTGGTCTTGCTACTCCCAGTCATGACGGCTGGCTCATGGAGCAACGGAAACATCAAGCATTCCGTCCTGAGGATATGCAACAAGGAAGTTGGGCATCAGAATTTCGAGCGTCTAACCATATAATCAGTCCCTCAGTGCAGCATAATATAGCTGCAAGACCTGACTGTGTGTTTTCTACCTCTATCAATCCATCTACATTCTCATATTCGGACTCACCTAGTCCAACAAAGGAACTCCAACCTGCTACCCATGAACATATATGGCAATTCGATGACCATGCACGGATTATCAGGCGCCCCCTTCAACAACATGAACTCAAGTATTGTCGTAGCAAGCCAGGAGAGGAATAAAGGCAAGAGCAGAGAGGCCGATTTCGAGGCCGCATTTGCCCAAGTAGCAGCATCTTTACAGCAGCAGGCATCTGCAATTGAAGAAGTCACAGATGATGTAGAGGCATTGACCGAAGTCATGGAGAAAACCCAATTAGAGCAAGATGAGACCGGGACAGACGCCGATTTTAAAAAGTATACCCCTTTTCTTGCAGATTTCTTGAACGATAGGCTGAAAAATGCCAAGGATGTGGGAGGAATTGCAAGCTTCAGATCTTCCTCCTCCGCAAGAAGATATGGCGAAGTGGGAAGCTGAATTCAATCAATTAATGAATGCGCAGCGCGATGACCCTGAGGCTGATTACGGTGAATCAATGCAGGAAGCATGGAAGTATAATCTCGGCGATCTTCCAGAAGAAAGATTGCAGTTTGATGATGAGGGGATCCCTAAAATCGACCCCTGCAGCTTTGGTTTGTCATTTTCTATATGCCTTTACAATTACTCGTAACAAATTAATAGGAGAAAATAACAAATACATGGCTGAATCCTCAAACCGCTCGTTGTTGGATGAGGCAAAAGCACTTCTGGAACGGAATGGCTCCTTGTCGGAAGCTGCCCTCATGATTGAGGCGGCTATACAAAAAGGACAGCTGGGAGTAGGTAATTATGAAGCTTGGATACTTTTGGGGGAAACTCGGAACATGGACGAGCAAGAGGAGGTGGGGATGCAGGCGCTACATGAAGGTGTTCGAAGGGCAATTGAGAATGGTACACCAGGTCCTGGAATGTTGGTTGGTGTAGTCGAGTTAACCTCCTGCGGGACATTGACATTGACGTCAAACACAGTCTCTCGCCATCTCTTTCACAAACGAGGGCTATGATAGAGCATCTCACGCAATTTTGCTTCGCTGGCTGCAGGCCACCTACCCAACATTTCCAATCCCAGAAGAAACAATACAAGCAATGAAAACGAACAGCGCCTGGGACACCCATACACGGATCACAGACTTGTTCCTTGGTCTCACTCGAGAACACCATAGCAAGGGCATCCTGGATGCTGATCTTCAAATAGGCCTCGGCGTCTTGTTCTATGCGAACGGTGACTATGATCATGCCAAAGACTGTTTTTCCACTGCTTTAGGGGTCCGTCCGAGAGTAAGTTACAGTTTTTAACTTCCCACTATTCTGACCTAGACCAGGATTATCTGCTCTGGAATAGACTTGGATCCTCATTATCGAACGGTAACAACCCCGAAGAGGCCCTCGGTGCTTACCGAGAAGCTCTTTCTCTCCGTCCGACCTATACTCGTGCTATTTACAACGTTGGTGTGGCATGTGAGCTTAGATTCTAACCAATGATTTGAAATAATGATGTTCAACTCAGGTTTGAATATCGGAGCCTTCAAGGAAGCCGCTGAGCATTTCCTCAGCGCAATAGACTTACAGGGCAACGCAAATAGTCAGTTGTGGTCTACCCTTCGCCGTGCACTGCAGTCCATGGTAGTATTTGTTTTTCTTGCCTACTCCCTGACCTTGTTTGACGTTCAATCCCAGGGACGCCTTGATCTTGCAGACCAAGCACAACCCGGTGATCTTGACATTTTCCGAAAGGAAGGATTTGACTTTTAGCTTTTTTGTAACCTTAGAATTTTGCTCTGTAATTTATACTACTAATGTTTTTGATCCATAAACTGACCAATACTCGGATCCTCATTGGCTGGTTGAATCCACCCTCGAACCTATGACCACACCTAGTGATCTGAAGGACCAATAAAATCAAGTGGCCTCTTTCTTCACTCTCCGACGCAAACAATGGCGACCGTTGATGTCCAAATGTGAGAGATTGGTTAAGGATACCAACATCTGCCATCATGAAGCTCAGAGTATTGATGGTTTTCTTATAGGCATTCCATGACCAAGACAGCCCCACGGAGCGAACAGTTGAACAAAATTTCATGCCAGATTACCCAGAACAAGGTATTTTCCTGCCATGACTGACTATCCACTCGACAATATGACACCCTAGATTCGCGGAGGCGCTCAAGCTATGCGTGAGTCACAGCAGGACGTCAAACATCAGTACTGTTGATCAACTAAATAAGTCTATGCGGTCGGCTTGACTGAGAATGACATGGATAAGCCCCAAGTGTGTGACCATGTTGATGACTATACGGCTCGAATCACAGGATCTGTTATCGCTGATTAGATCGGTATTTCTCCTGTTTGGTGGGAAGGTATGGAACGGTATCGCACATTGCGAATTATGCGGTGCGCTAACAAGCAAGCCGACAGGTAATCCATGCAACTCTCATTTGGTGTGTACCAATTGGTGACTGTTGAAACGATGCTATACATCTCATCCTTACTTAGCTTGAACTGGCGAAGCATGTGAAGGATGGATGTAAAGAAGAGGACCTCGTCGGGCTGATCTTCAATACAATTGGTGTTAGCGATGCGATCACCATGGGCACTGACGGTAAGTCCCAAGTCGCTCAACTCCGGAAATACCTCAAATGATGTCTTTCAGGAATGAGATACTCGTAAGTGTATTTTTGCTCCCCGTCGCTCTTGGAATCTTATCCACTTCTAGTCTTCCGAGTCGTGATCTTATTGCCGACTCAATTGAATCCGTTGTGATGGTATGAAATTCCACAAGTATACAGTTCAAATTTATACTACAATTTGTACTTCAGGCCCAACATTACGATGGAAATATCTCGATCCCAGGATGTGACAAGAACATGCCAGGTTGTTTCATGGCCGCCGCGCGCCACAATCGTCCTACGATCATTGTGTATGGGGGTACCATACAGGCTGGAATTCGTCATGTCGGTTCGTATCTGCCACTGGGAGTTCATCAGCCACGAATCAAACGTCCAGACTAGATTGTCCTGGAATGAATAAGGTCAAGGGGGGAACTGTCAATATCTCGGATGCCTTTGAATCGTACGGTAAGCGTCAGATAGTCAACACTGTTAGGAAATTACCGAGACTGTTCAGGTGCCTTCGCTATTGGCAAAATTGACGATGAACAACGATTTGATGTTGTAAGGCATGCATGTCCAGGGCCTGGTGCTTGTGGAGGAATGTATACTGCAAATACTATGAGCTCAGCCTTGGAGGTGATTCTGAAGCAAAACTTGCCATGTTTCTTAATTGATGTACTGTACAGGTCCTTGGAATGTCACTACCCTATTCCTCAAGTACCCCTGCCCTCTACCCTGGTGAGTTCTCAAGTGCACTCGGAGTTCAGAGTAAGCTGCTCAGTGTGTACCAGAGAAGACGCATGAATGCTTCAGAGCCGCCAAATATCTAAAGCGACTCCTCGAATTAGATATTAAACCCAGGTCCATCATTCTTTTTATGGCCACTCTTGCTTTTCTGAATCCCACGTTTGGCAGGGATATTCTAAGTCGCAATTCTTTCTTGAATGCCATTGTGATCATCACAATTTTGGGAGGTTCCACCAATGCCGTATGCTCCTAGTCTTTCTTTCATGCAGACCTTTACTCAAGCTCTTCGCCTTCCAGGTCCTCCACCTCCTCGCAATGGCTCGTGCTGCGGATATTGAACTCAATATTGATGATTTCCAGATGATGGCTGATAAAACGCCTTTCCTGGCAGACCTCATGTACACATTTCATTCTCCATCCATTTGGATCCATTTGACAAAGTGGTAGGCCCTCTGGAAAATATTATATGGAAGATATACACCGTATCGGTGGCATCCCAGCAATTATCAAATACCTCCTCAAGAATACAGATTTGATAGATGGCTCACAGTTGACAGTGACAGGAAAAACACTTGCAGAGAATGTGGCCGACGTTCCTGATCTTGATTTTGAGAAACAAGATGTCTTGAGAAGATTGGATAACCCCATCAAGCCAACAGGCCATCTCACAATTCTCCGAGGTAACCTGGCTCCAGGAACTGCTGTTGCTAAATTGACTGGCAAAGAGGGTTTGAGCTTTGAGGTGGCCTAAAGTATACTCACTAGGCCTGTACCTAGGCTGAAATTTTCTTCTAGGGTATTGCAAAATGTTTTAACAAGCCCGACGAATTTTATCCTGCCCTAGAAGCAGGCGAGATCAAACCTGGAATGGTCCTTATCTTCAGGTATCAAGGACCCAAAGGTGCTCCAGGAATGCCAGAAATGCTTGGTAAACCAGGAATCATATATGTTAGTACCCTGCCACTTAACAGGCTTTCTAGGTCCCACAGGTGCTCTCGCTGGCGCTGGTCTCCTGGGCAAAACTGCCTTGATCACAGATGGCCGTTTTTCTGGTGCCAGTCGTGGCTTTATCATTGGGCATGTTGTTCCTGAAGCCCGAGTCGGTGGTCCAATTGCTCTTGTGCAGGATGGCGACAAGATTGTTATTGACTCCGAAAAGAGGATGATCAATTGGGTTGTGGATGAGGAAGAACAAAGAAGGCGCAGAGTACTCTGGGATGCTTCTGATAATGACAAGCTGAACGTCAGGCGTGGTGTTCTGCTGAGATATGCTCGAGATGTTGCTGTGAGGTCTTCATTTTCTCGAGCTTGTTCTCCTATTGATGTCCATCATAGCCTGCCAATGAAGGGGCATACTGCGACTAGAGCTGGAATACTTGAATATCACGAGAAACTTCAGTCAATGGTTCTATTCCATATAATTATCCTTAACAGTGTACGGGAGAATATCTAGGAAAAATATACAGAAAAGGGCATCAGCCAATCACCGGGTTCTCTGATTTGCACCGCGTCCTTCATTTCATATCCATCTCTAGTTCGTTGCCGCTCAGTAGAATTGTTTGGTAAGTCCGTCGAGAGGAACCTCATTTCTTCTATATGCTCTCCATTCTGCGGTGGACTCTGAGCCTTCACCGATGCCGATATAAGCAGAATAATCAGTATCCGTGCCCCAGTTGTTGTGTCATTAATGGAATTATCCATATACACAACAGGCTGGAAACGGGTGATTTTGAATACCATCTGTTTCTGCGAAAGTATATAACCCTGTTGCTGGTGAGCAAGAAACACAACTAGCGATAACCACTCTCCCTGTTTCTGGGTCGCAACTTCAGTCCAGGTGGTGGCATACCAATAGCTTTTGTCATGCGTTTGAGTTTCTTGAGGATCCTAGCGCTTCTGAAGTAAATTGCGTAACTAATTATCCAATCAATACGAAAGAAGTATGCCGCCGCAGACGCTGCCAGCTATCATTGTTGTTTTGGCTGCAAAAGTCCGATGAAGAATGATTCCTAGTCATGATTGGAACTTACCCTTCAAGAGACGCAACCTCAGATAAATTCCCCACTCGCACATAGTGCAGGGACAGTTGATGATCGACAACTTCATTAGTCATTAGGAGGTGAACGAACACCGTAGAATGCACGTGGCCGAGACATGGAACTCATGAGTGCGCCTGTGTTTTGGAAGTAGCAAAGCGAAGAACTGTGGCGGAACAGGCAGCGAGATGATGGCGATAGATTTTGTTGAAATGAACTTGCGCACCCGAGAGTCATCATATGGTATTTTCGCAGAGGGGACCTGTCCGGCAGGAACAAGAAGTAAAACAGGCTGGGTGAGTATAAGGATAAAGCCGATTGAGTGATTTTTCTAGCCAAACTGGTAGCAACGGGTGCACCAGCAGCTTGCGCAGCTATACCCGCACTGGCAAGTAAAAAAGGGAATAGATCCATGCCTTTTTTCTTCTTTCACGTTTGCAGAGTGGTAATATGGGAGGGAGAGGGACCTCGCGGATAGAGTGCGGAGAACCATGAGGACTATCATTTTGGAATACTCTCACGTAAATAGTTGGTGGTGAATCGTGGATCCAAAGGTCATTCGGCTCTGTAGAGAATATAATAGTCAGTGTCCTGTGTGCGTCGATGGCGTAGTTGGAAAGCGCGTCTGTCTAACTGTGTTAATTCCCAGGCAGACAGAAGGTCCCTAGGTTCGAACCTGGGTCGATGCACAAAGCGGACATTTAGACCTAATAATCACCGCTTAAATTGTGGGATTGCCGAGTCATCTAGACATGACATCGACACTCCCTCAATTTTTATTTTGGTCAATAATTTGTAATGTGGTGTATGTACACAGTCTGCGGTAGTCTACTGACCACGGGGGCTCACTGCCTCTGATGAATATACAAATCGTGCCATACAAACACAGAACAAAAAAGAAGTAGAGAAAAATATAGGGGAAATGGGCTGGGTGAGTAGCAGGGCACAGCCAAGTGAGCATGGAGTTCCATACGTCAGGTGTGTTCAAGGAGAGGGGACAGGGTGGGAGAGTGCGTTCCCGGCGTCTTTGACTGGTTCGGGGAGCTATGGGAGCTCTCTGGGTGGTGTGAAGGTAAATGCCGTGGGATTAGATGTGATGGGGTCGCCTACGAAGAAAATAATAAGCCAATAAAAAAATTAAAAGGGTAGCATGAGTAACAACCCTACAGTGGGAAAAGATTGCTGTCAGATGAGCGTGTGTACAATGGAGCTGGGGTAGTTTATTTCTTGTATACTATCCTTCATACGTGCGATGTGACAAGATCTACTGTCTCATCCGTAGTACCAGCAACTTGTATCTCGTGCACACTCTCTAGCCCTACCTCACGTAATATCCTCCCAATACCACAACCTTTGACTTTTTCCAGCTCTTCGTCAGTCTTAACCAATAACATCCCAGCGAATCCCAGCGCATTAACACTGATTACGTCTCCTGATTCTGGGATGACAAAGTCCTCGTATCGACGCGGAATGAGATGTATATGTTCCAGCGTAATAATGACGTTGTATGATGGCTTCCCTGCAGGGTAGTCGGGTGCATGTCGAATTGTTGACACAACCAGGTCCAGTAAGGATAAAAAAGCATCAGTCAGTACACACTCAATGCTGTCAATTTCCCGGTATTGCAGATCCTGTGGGAGACGGATGACATGGTTCGCATAAGGAAGCCTGGATATGGTGAAAGGCCTGGCTACATATTAGATATTAGGCTATACCATGGGATCGAAATTAGTCGTACTGACTTGGTGTCTCGAGATTTATGGATCTCGCAAGCCTTTCAATGGGTGGACCAGCTTCTGTCGCCCCGATCGGAATAAACTGGATATGTTTATGGGGTTGGCTAGCACCACTGAAGTTACCACCTGAGATACGATGGGGTTGGCATCAAAGAGATGATAAAAGAGTACGTGCAGTTATAGAATGCGAAACTTTTTCTTCCAGCGTCGCGTGTGGAGATGAGAAGTTTGTATATCAGAACCAAGTCCGAAGGAAGTAAGGGCGATGATTGTGACTCGTATTCTGGAAGACAATCTTGAGTACGTTTGTAGCAACCGATATGTAAGCTAGCCGACCCTTTGAAACCAGGAGAAAGTGATTAGGAACGACGGAAAACTTATTCAACTACAAACCACGATCAGCATTTAAGAATCAACGAGACAAACGAGAGGCGTACAAAAACCACATATTCTTCTCCACATCTATCATCCTTCAATTCTCCAACATACAAATTTTCATTGTATGGAGGAGCAAATGGGTCGGACAATTTTTTCTCAAGAGCCTGACTTGGAGGGGGATCCACCGTAGGCGGTGCCTTCTCTACTTCTTCGCTTTGCTTCGGTTTATTTTTGCCAACTGGGCAAACACTTATTTGAAACTGCAAAGGTAATCCTTTGGAAGGATGTCGTAGTTTATTGTTTCCAGATAGCCACTTACTTCGATGTCGGTGTCCGGTTCGTAGTGGCGAACCACTGTCGAGGGGAAAAAGAAGAGGTCACCGCTCTCTTTAGCCTTCTGATATTGATTTGGGATCTTCGTGACAATATCGTCAACGGACATGATGATACACCTTTTATTGAGTGGCAATGTCGTGATAATATCTTTTCAGCAAAGAGATCTAAAGATGGAAAGCACCGGTTTGGCCAATCACACCAATCACAGACTTTCTCACTTCCATTTAGAGCAGCGAGTGCCCAACTCCAAACTTTACCTTCTTGCATCCAAGGCCAGCTCACTCACGCATACATTCAAGGCAACAAACAGCCAGTTGAAGAGCAGCAACTCTGCTGTGCTCTGGGCCTTACCTGGTGGGCTTCCAAATAAAATCCCTATTAAATTTACACTGTATTCTTGTTCAATCATCCTGTAGAATATCATATCTAATGTCATCATCTGTAATTTATGCATTAGTCATTATGTAAACAATGATGTATGTCTTCGTCAACACCAGAGGCGGTGAGCGGCGGATATGGCCAACGATGCGTTGACTGGGCCCTTCTTGACGGTGGCAAAAAACTCCTCCAGGTCCTCGATGGCCTTGATGGCCTTGGTCAGCTCCTTCCTGACCTCAGCGACCTCGTCCTCATCGTCACCCTCCAATTCATCTCTGCCTCGTGGATCTTGATCATAATTTCGTGGCGGTCGATGCGCAGACGGATGGAATCCAGAAGCTTCTGGAAAGCGCGATTACCGAGAAGCTGGACGCGCTTGCGAGGGGCGCCGGCGCGGAAAATGTAATCATCATTAGTGATGGCATTGACCTTGAGGAGGACATGGCGGCAGGTGAGCTCGGGCGTCTTAGTGCTCTGGCTGCCCTCGGCAAAGTAGACGGACATGGTGCCCTCAGCATCGGTCGGCGGCAGCAATGGACAGCCCGAGGGTGGGGGTCAACGGGCCGCGCACGTCGGCGGTGTTGTGGATATTCGACACTGACTTGAGGAGCGTGGAGCCAGTAGCGGCGGTAGATGGACTCCCGGAACTCTACTTTGACGTCGTGGATGTCGAAGTCCCTGAGAATGCCAAGGATGTCGTTGGCGGCGTTGTAAGCGTCCTGGCCCTCGAGCGAGCTCGGACGGACACCGACCCAAATCACCACCAAGCCCAGCGTCGTCTGGCCGTCGTCCTCGTTGGCGAAGCGAACGCCATCCATGGAGGTCCACTCCAGCCTCAGCGCTTTGAGCAGGTCCCGGACCTTGGGGCCCACCTTTGTCTTCCAGATGTCGTTAAGGTGGTGGCCATAGACACCGCGTGCCTGCTTGAACCGCCGGTACGGCTCGAGCCCCTTGGGCATGATAAAGGGCCAGGTCTTGCTGCCCGTGCGGAATACGAGCTTGGGAGTGGGAGAGACGCCTGCATAGTAGTTATTGGCTTCTTTTCGGAGACGAAGTAGAGACGAAGTAGACAGGTAGGTCGGACCAGGAAGCAGCAGAACACGAAGGACCTTTGGGTGTAGACTAAGACTTACGGAATGTCACACCTTGGATACCACTTCTGAAATGAAATGTATTTTACGAAATTTGAACATCAAGACGAAAAAAACACGCTATTCCCCCCTAATAGATATCCTCATCGAGAAGGAAAATGCAAGAACCGTCTCGTTCATGCCTGCCCTGCTTTCCCCCTATTCACCTTCATGTCTACTATCTCTTCACCCAAAACTACTGCACGCACATAACATCCCAGAGCTATTATTGACCAGAGAGCACAATTTGTCCCCTTAGAAAAGATCAGCTTCGAACTGAGCAAGAGGCTACGGCATTCAGCCATTACAACTAACTAACCTGATAGTATAGAACGTTGATGAACATCTGAAAAAATAAAAACACAATCCTGACAACCAGATTTCGGTAGATTGGCAGTTTTTTCATCAAAGGCATGGGCCATTCCAACGCCAAAATGAAGAAACCCAATATCATAGCGACAATTTGGAGAAGCGGGACCTTGACAATAACCTCAACAAAAGGTGCAGCAGCAGCCGAAGGTCTGTTTTCGGCCGGTTCTTTGGTTACTCAAGTCAGGAATCGAGGAAGCGACGTACTGGATACCTCCTGGGTCACGTAAGGTACCGCCAATGAAGTCCCAGAAGAATTTGCGGTAGATGAGGCCCCAGAATCCAGCCCAGATGCCATCTAGTATTTAGGAGGAAGCATTAGATATAGTCAAATCTGTCAGGCGGTTGCACTCACAAACGGTTGCCGTGATAGAGACAAAACGAGCGTATTCATGCCAAATCAAATTGCCCATTGTGTGTTATGTCTGCAGGATATATTTCTCGCACGCAGTAGAAGAAGGGAGAGAGCTCGACAAAAATAGGAGTTAAGATGGCTACACCAGGCAGACGGACTCGCTTTGAACAGACGCAGGAGTATGCACGCTGTGAGAATGTAAAGCAAAAAAAAAGAAGAAAAGAAAAAACAGCGTCAAGCTGGCTGAAAGAAAGAGTGGTGAAAGGGAAAGAGGGAACCTGTAGGAAACAAAAGAAAGAGTTGCTAATCATCGTGTTCATTGACAGATTTTTGAACACTTACGTAAGTCGTAGTAGTCGTCCTGTGTTACGATCACGTCTCTAGGGACCTATAGGCATCCGCTCTGCTATTTATTTAGAGTGCGCTATTCTTTGCTTCTTGTTCTGACATAGACTGTATCCACCAGAGGCTATTCAACACTCAACAACAGGGATACTGAGTTTCTAATTTTAATTATAATGCACCGACTCAGGAACATGCCGTGCTCGGAGTGACATTTATAGGTACAACAGAACTCTGGATATAATCATGTGTCAATTCAGGGTTCAGTTTGTTTGAGAAATCACAAAAAGGCTCGACACCCAATGAAATTGTGTTTCTACTTTGAATAGCTCAAGTATACAGCGTGCTGAAACTAGTCAGGTAGAACCAACAACTCATGACAGGTCAAGTCATGTACACAGTGCCTTTCGTGGAAAGAATGAAGAACGAAGGTGTTAAAATGAGTCAATATTAAATTTTGAGTGTCGGAGGTCGCCTTGGACGTGATGGTCGAGGTGGTTGAGATGACGACGATACATTATCCTGTGCAATCATGATATATAAGCATTGACAATCGAGTACCCATTTGAATGTGGGCTCACCACTGCAACAGTGTCGGGAGTTGAACGAGATGTCGCAGGATTACGAGGCATCTTTAGGCGGGGAACCGGAGGTATCAGAGGACCCAACGCCCGTGAAGCAGTCTGACTTCGCATCCCATCATCTGGAAAATTAGAATTGCCGTAGTAACTTGGCGCGATTGAGAGGCTCGAAGTCCGCTTGAAATTAGTCTGTGCCTTCCGTGTGGGTGACGGTGGTGCTGGCAGGGGGAACGGAAAAACTGCGCTCTCTTCTTTGGGATCAAAGGTGGAGGGACGGACTGGTTCCAACTCCTCCATACCTTGCATTGGTAGAATCGGAGTAAGAGACGAGATGTTGGTTTCCATAGCATGTTTTTTCCGGCGGCGCTGCCTCAAGAACAAGAACAGACCCGTAATCATCAGCAGCACAAATGTTACGCTCGCGATAGCCACACCGACAATGATCCTAGTAGCGTTCGTTGATCAGAAATCGCTCCAATCCAATTGACAGACTCACCCTGACGATACAGGATGGTCTGACGTGCTATTTTTTACCGCAGGTATTTGAGTTTCTGAGAAGACTGCAAAAGAGTCGAGATCCACAAAAGGTCTTGAGGCAGAACCTGGTGTCTTAACGATGGTCATGGTATGCTCCCCGTTTCCAAGTCCATCTGCCCACCACTGCGAGATAGTCAATTGTTTTTCTTGTGAAAGCAGTCAAGTCAACGCACCATAAGTACCTGCAGGCAGAATCAGCGATCTCATATGAAGCTCACTGTCACAGATCCACTTACTTGTGTTCGAAGACTGCTCACATGACTCGAAGAACCGCTCGGCATTGTGATAGTCTCATTGTCAATGCTGATGGATATATCAGCATGGTCGGGTGCAACGGTGCCGTAGTATGCAATGGCATTCCCCGTAAACCGTAGTGAAGCACTGGCGTCTGGTTCCTGAGAGTAGCTTCATGATGTCAGTATGACATCAGATTCTGGGTAAAGAACTTACTGTAGAGTACCATCATAGAACTCTGGCCGGGAGTTTATGTTCCAAGCGTTTTGCGGAAGGTATTGAATACGTGAGTCGGTGTCATCAATCGTCGTCACGTTAAAATTCCTGCTATGTATGTATTAAGATGTATTGACTACAAAGAGTCGAACGCACCCTGTCGAACCTATTTGTGGCTCAAATGTGATTGTGTCGATGTCAATCGGCTCTCCTCCCGTGTTCGTAAGTACCACGGTATGCTGTTCGTTTGACAGACCAGTAAAGGAGGCGAGGGTATTGTTGATAAGAGAGGATTCGGGAGTAAAATTGCCACTGAAGAGCTGTTGTCCGTCTAACATCACAGAAAAAGGTCCATATCCAGGTCGGCGCCCACCCGTAATCGCAAAGCCGGTACCTAAAAGGTCACTTTGAGAACAGCGAGCAGTGTATTACAGTCTGATGAAGTTATACCACGAAACTGCAATGTGGCCGTTGCTCCCTGCACTGAAGTCGCATGATATGAGCCTCCTGAGTACGACTGCAGATATGTTGAGCTGACCACGCAGCATGACGAGCATCAGGGACACACCATTGCAAGTGTATCATTAAGTTCTGCATCCTTCCATGCACCGTCTGGTGCGTATAGAATCAAAGGAGAACAATCTTCCACTGAGAATATGTTCATACTTGAGCAGAATCGGGGAAGAATGCTATAGTAAACTCACCTAAGATAGACCGTAACGACATCTCGCCCCACAAATTCGATTCAAAATACAAAAAAAAACAAATGAAAAGCGAATGAACGAAGGACAGCCTCAAGCTGTTGTGAGCAACCAGCTCTCGAGAAAGATAGAGAGAAAGAAATGACTACTGTCAGCGGCAGTCGTTGTGTGACTCCGAAGGTAGGACTGATGGAATGGCATCAATTGTGTGATGTCCTGGCAGGCGTGATCAACAGCTTAAGTTTCATCGTCAACACACTGAGGTATCATCTTGCCCTCCACACACAAATCAACTTCTCTCAGTCGTTCACATGCTGGTTGCACAAACCGCAATATTTAAGGCTTTTCGTCAGTGAGCTGACATTTACTTGCCTTCCCCCCAGCTGACAAGGTGAATCATTTGCCCATCAGGTTCATCAAGAACTTCATAGAACTTCATAGCACAGGTTGAATTGTTCCCCAGTCAAGATCAAGCCATACAGAAAAGATTTGCAGCTGGAATCCAGGTGAGTCATAAAAATTAGACACATTTGAGCAGAGTCAAAGAGTCAGGAAAGCATTGAGGCAAGGGTATATTTCAATACTTTGACTCATACTGGAGAGATTTCATTTGTATAAAAGTGGCCTGTTTGTATGTTGGAAACCAATTCCACCTCTTTACTCTGAACATTGTCTACCCTCAGGAAAGGCACTGTCAAAATATATATAGCCTGTGAGTGTATAACAGGTTGCTCTATATTTGTTTGATACCATTTTGCCATGGTGAATCATTTGTCAATAAGATCCTGACAGTTCCAAGGGTTTGTATGATTTCATGAGATTCATAATAAGGCGGCTTAGTAGTCTAGTGTGGCCCCAATTGTTTTCCGTTGACTGTAGATTACAACATCAAACCATAGAAGCACCGGGTTTCTCATGGAATGAGAAGAATATAGTTGTGCCTCATGTCTGATAAAGCATCCGGTCTTAGTCCGGACTGCGGCCATGGCTATGTCCAAACACTTTGATATATTTAGGAGTGATGGACAGATTCTTACTAAGGTCATGAGGATTAGATTCAGCAGTGAGTACGTTCTCTTGTCTGGCCTTTTGCCACCCGCTCTCTGCCATGACATCGAAACCGAAGTTGAAAGCTGATTCTAAGCCTCAGAGCAAGGACCTTGTCAAGGCCGCGCGACGTACCGTCTTTATTGATTCTGACAAGGCTCGGAAATTGCGAGAGGATAAGCCAACTACATCGCGTGCCCTTGTCTTGCGCAATGCCAAGCTGGCATTACAAGGGAATGTAGATCCTACCTTCAAGCAGAGAATGAGTGGAAGAGAAAAACTTGACCTACTCGCCGGTGGGTTAACTTTTTAGCTCAGTAGAGCCTATTTCACAGCATCACCTATGTAGAGGACATCGTTGAACAAACCACAAAAGCTGTTGCTGCCCCTTTTGATATTTTAAAATGCCTCCGTATAGCTCAGTCACAATATGATGGTGCGCAGAATGCCAATAGACCCTTTCCGTGCCTCTGAATCCCAATTTTTAGCCTCTCTGGGAGAGATCGCTTATCTACGTGATCCTCATATGTTCTGTAACATCATTGAGGCTGAGATCAATGCGCAAACGAGGTATGATCCTCAGAAGTTGGACCCTTTGAAGAACCCGAGTTATGTTGCTAGAATGGTCGGAACAAAGTATGTCTCGCTAGAGTTGGCTTCTCCATTGTCAGATAGCTAATCATTAACCAGAATTCACAACCAGCATATGATGGCTTCTGCTTGGAAGATAGTCGGGAATATCTTACGTGAATTGATTGATCGAGGAATGTCGAATAAGAACGTCAAGGCACTGTTGAAAAATGACCATAGGATACGCGGTCTCTATTTTGCGCTATTCCGTATGGTTGAAGTCATGGTTGATATAAACCAACAGAGGTTTTCCGGGCTAGCATTGAACTCAGGTACGAGAGGGGAAGGAGATGATCAATTCGCGTTGCTAAAAGATTGTAGCGCATTATGCGAGATACTTCAAGCAACAGCAACAGAAAGACGATCCGACAGATGAACCTGTCATCATCTTTGATCATAGCGAGCTTCGAGAGGCCGGTTTATCATTCATCGACTCTATTATTATTGAGCTTTGTTTCCCTCAAGCCCCGTATCCCAAATTTGTGCTTTACCAGATTCTTCACGATGCAGCCGAAGAATCTCCAAAGGAAACAAAACGGTTTTCGCAGCTGATGTGGGATGCTGTCGGTGATTTGTCCGTAAGTGTAGCCTTGCTGATTCAAGAATGATCTGACATTGGTGAAGGAATGTGTCGAGATGCACCAGCTTCTCGAGGTGCCTTTGCTCATACCCGAGGCAGATGAATGGAAAGAAGAATTGTGGCAAATGCCTCAAGAATTCGATGCGTGGAGAGATGCCCAAATGATGTCACTCAAGGCGTCAGAAAAGATAAGAAACATCCAAGATGTAGTCTTCCCCCTTGCCAAGACCTTCAGAAAGGCAGTTTTGGATAATTTGTGGATAAGGATTGACCAGGTTGAAAGCTGTCACTCTACAACTGCATGCATTCTGACCCACAATTTCAGAATTATTTCAGGTTGACCGGAAAAGGCATTGATGAGCTATGGATGCTAAATGGAGAGCGAGACTTTAAACCTCAGTGGACAAGCTTTTACATGCACATACCCAAGAGCATGTCAGGGTCTGGCGACGAACACGGCCATAAAGACAGGAAGAAAGCCAAAGAGCCGCTTGCTATTGCAGATTGGCCTGCCAACGTTCCCGATTATGAGGACATGCCAGGACTCCAAACGGTCTCAAACTCGTCTGATGATTATAGCTCTAAAGATGAAGTCTGTTCTGAAGCCAGCTATGTTGACAGTGAAACCGAAGATGATGATGGTTTCGATACGGAAGAAGAGGGGACGATCAAACGCTTGGTCAAAGAGGCAATCGATGTGATTGAAAGAGACTTATCAAATGGAGGAAGACCTCCAAGATCTACCAATGAAGAGCAACAGAGCAATCCATTCCTCCGCCTGTTGGCTTCTCTACGAGGTTCGTCTATCTCGTGTCAGTTTCTTTAGCTTTGAATTATTACCTCTTCGCATTAGGGCGTCTTTTTAAGAGAGACCCCAAATTGCATGCGCCATCGAAACTCCCAACACATGCAAGGCCGAAGAAAGGTGCTGATCGAATTTCATCGATGTCGCCTTCCCCATCCCTCTAATTCTTCCCTCGTTTAGCATCTCCAGCCACTGAAGAAGCAATGGTAGAGGAAACGACGGATGAAGAAAAACCAACTGCACCCTCAAGGAAGAAAAAGAAAAAATCCAAGAAGAAAAGGCTAGCCAGTATCACATCTGCAGACCAAATTCCCTTACCACTTGGACCTGCATCTGTGGCTTCGCCCGAGATTATATCACCTCCGGTCTCTTTTACTGCAGGAAAAGCTAATAAAAAGACCCCACCTTTTTTGCTAGCTTCAAGTACCAAATCGGCTACACAAGCGATTTCTTCTACAACTACATTGCCAGTCTTCGAGACTGCGACGACGAAGGGAGAATCTGCGCGAGCGTATCTATCGTCTCTTGAACCACAAAAAGCCAAATCGAAGACGAGAAATGACCAAGCATCTATTTTTTCAAAGGATGAGGAGGAGCCCCCTAAAGCATCGAATGGTGGCATTGGCCGTAGCATCATGTCTAGGCTAGGTTTGGACAAAAAGAAACCCATATTGGAGCCGGAAGAACAAAAGGTCGCACAGAAGAGTTGGTTCTCAAAGCTGTCGACCAGGGCGGTTGTTAACATGCACCATCTCTTGAAGACCTCGGATGACGTGAGGCAAGGCAAGGGTGGTATGAAATGGGACGACTTTGTCAAGGTGCGCATAGGTTTTTTCTTTACTTTTTTAATCTCTGCCGGGAGGGGAAAAAATTTACTCTTTATCATCACCTGAAGCTCATGGCGGAGATGGGCTTCCAATGTGATCCGAGCACAGCAGGTTCGAGTGTGCGATTTATACCTCCAGGCAAGGATGATCATGTATGCTTGCACCTCCTTCTATAGGTAAAATTATACTGATTATGTCAACAGCCCATCTCAATTCACAAGCGTAGGTTTTTCCCTTGCCCGCCATTGACAGTAGCTTATTCATCTGTGTCTTAATCTTCGCAGCACATCCAAAGACCTATCTTACGCCATGGTATTTGAGATGTATTTCCAAACGTCTCAAGGTCCGGTATGGGTGGGAGGAGGACATTTTCTTGAGTCAGGCGGGCATATCCTCTTCAGACTCGGATTGACGAATACTTTGTGGAACATGTATCAGCGGCTTTGTGTGTGTATTGATTAATGTATGGATCAATGTTTTACAACGAGACTTTTAATCTTCCACATCTGGTCCAATTTCTCAACCTATCGTTATGCATGTTGTCAACAAAACTCTCGACTCATAAAAGAAAACACGCGTGCAAGCTCACCAAAGGAATAAAGCCATCCTCACGAATGATATCGCCTATCGCGCGCTCCAAGACATCCAAAGGCAGATCATAAAGAGACGTTGGTTCTTTGAGAACAGGGTACATCGTTGTTTCCTGGTCTGGGGCCGGACTAGCCGCTTTTTGTGCATCCATATTATCCTGACGCGCAGAAGAAGCTTGAGAGGAACTCGGAGCTGTGTATGTTTGACTGGATATGTGCGATGGTTGTGTAAGTTGCGGGGCGGACGCTAATGGGGTTAGGTTTTGACTGGCACTTTCGGAAGCATTGATGAGATCGGATGAAGGGGATGTTTTATTTAATAAGGATTGTGAGGGAAGAGGTGGTGGGAGCATTGATGAGAGCTGAGGCGTGCTCGCCGTAGGGTTCCTAGTGCCATCGTTCGTGTTTTGCTGGACGTAGTTCAGAAGAGCGTCCTGAGTTACGACAGATGTCTGAAGCTGGCTAGTAGAGGGACCGAGCTGATGATCCTGAAGTTCTTGCAACGGAGCGCACAAATGATTTCGAACCGTCGAGGCCATTCCCGAGAAGGACGTCCCGATATTAAGACCGTTCACGGCTTGCTGTTGTTGATGGCTCATTACCGTTGGCGCGGTTGGTGCAAGACTCAATTTACATGGACAAACACCTTGGATTGAGATGATAAAGGTGTTTGTGTCCGACTCTGAAGCGAAAGAGATCTGAAAGCGTCGAAAGATCTATATAGCATGAATGAAAATGAAAAAGCCACGAGAGAAGGTTAGCGCTGAGTTGATGAAGAGTGAAAAAAGCAGTGTAGGATATATACGGTTGTGTTTGTGTCATCGAGGGGGTGGAGGTATCGAATTCCGACCGTCGTGTCCCTATATACCGCTTTCAAGGGAACAGTCATAGAGGTACCCATTCTTGGCTGTATAGTCGAGAAAGACAACAGATCCACATCTTCCTAAATCGAAAAAGCCATTTTTTCAGCGGACAAGAGGAAGGAGGAATGTGTGAATGGGGATGAAAGACTTGCAAGAACGATTTCATCAGAATTGCCATTCATCGTGACAATGACACCCCCATTCTGAATTGTCCAAATGACTTTGATACGGATACTGCGTAATTCTGATTTTTCAGTTTTAGTCACGTCGAGGACGAGCCGAAGCGATGGATTTGTAAAGTGTTGCCAGTCATGGGTCGTCGTCGTGGTGGTATTCCCACCAACGTTAGGGTAAGATCTTGAGTATTTGAGTAAGGGATAGGTCGTCGTCGCGGTCGTCGTGTATGCCATTCTGCAGAGAATGCGTGACGGAGGAAGAAGTAGGTACTATTGACATATATTTATCATCTGACGTACTTACTAACGACGCTCACATATGCTTCCCTAACTCACCCATCAAGTCTTAACAAGATTTGAAATTGGGTCGCTCGTTTCCTAGGCAACTACCCAAACGATAGCAAAAAATGCCACAGAAACTCACGTCAAGGGTTGGACATGCTATCATGAAATCATACCGATTTCATGTACCCAACAAGTTCAACAACTTTCCATTCAGATTACGACCAGTTGCGTTGTTATTCTGATTGTCTTTTTTTTGTGGATTAGTGTGTTATGGACTCATGTATTTGGTATCGTCTAGTGGTTTTTGGCATTGACGTGTGCCGTGATGGTTGCACTTGCCTTTCTTGGGTTCCGTGAACAACGAACGTTGCCGCTTAATGATAAACTATTACACTTTTTGTGTTTTATGATCGCGACTGGGGCGTTTTATTTCATTGTCGATATCGAAGAGTATGTATTATTACGTGTGTCAATACAAAGGTGCCTTGCTAACAATGGTCTCTCTCCCTTCATGTGTACCTATTGCCAGGAGTGCGAGGAGAATATGGTTCTGGAGATATTTCAACCTCATCTTCACGTTAATCATTTGTTGCTTTTGTGGTGGGATTTTGAGTGAGGTTGTGCAATCACTACTCCCGGTACGGTTGATTATACATTTCCCGAACCACTGAAACCCTTCTCCTTGAATAAAAAACAGTACAAAGAATTCCAACTTGGTGACGTCGCGGTAAGTCTCATCAAATGAATTATTTGCACTTTCACTCCTCCTTTTGACCACACACATACACTCTAGGCAAATCTTCTCGGCTCATCATCTGGCCTACTATCCTCCTTCCACTTTGAAAAATACTATCGTTATCGCCGCGAAATTTCTCGCCTCTACCGTCCACTCGAGAGCGACTCTTTGTCTGATTTTGAAGACGACCTCGATACGCAACTACTTCCAACCCACTATTCACGTGGGAACAGTGGATCATCATCGGCTTCTCGGTCAGGGGCAATGCCGTTTGAAGTTCAGGGACCAAATGCGCTGGGACGTCAAAAGAAATCGAAAGGCAATGTGAGATTTGCAACTCCAGAGGATGAGAGAAAAGAATTGTTTGATATTGGAGAGGATAGTGAGGGCGAGGATGGGGATCAGCGGATACGGGACATGAGGCGAGAAGGGGTTGGACACCTGGACGGACAGTCTTAGCATGCTTGTATCAATATGGCATTCAGAGCTGAAGCTTTGGCGGGGGCCCTCATTCTTCTAATCAATCCTTACACCTCAACAAATTGGCAGAAAGATCTAATTTTAATTTTAAGAATTGTCACTCTTCCCTCCGACAACACGCTTAAAAAATGCACTCCTTAATCGCAATGATTCCAAGGGTTTTTTTCTTCGCCACATTCCCTAGCCCTTTCTCAATGAGTCACGACTCCATAACGACGCTCCCTTAAAAAGCCCAATAGTTGATTCTGATATCTCTGCCACAAGTGCTGACCTAGAGAACATCTCGAACCTTGTCTCTCATGCACGCTCCAGAAAACAAATCACGGTCAAACTGAACTCACTGGTAATCAGCTTTATTTTACGTCTTGTCCCATCTCTCCATACGAACACTCTTTTGCACGATGTCTGCTCTCAGATTTTCTGCATTGCTACTTTATCCTGGTCGCTTTGACGTCTTTAACAAAACCACTGTACGTTGATAGTGCAGATGTGTATAATTTTCTTCGTTTTAGTTTCGGCGCATTTTATCGCTGAAAATCCTTCGACATGGCTTTAGAACGTCAATTTTTCGAGTTGACACATGTGGCGGCGCCCAGTCGAGGCATTTTCTACGTTGCCATTCTCATAGATGATCCTATCTCAAAACTCATCCCTTGGATGTTTTGATGGTTTTAGTTCTCCAGGATATCACAGGATGAAGAAAGTATACACTGTCGGTGAATTAATAACCCTGGTAGCGCTACCTCGTTTGACTCAGAATAAAATAATATCAAATCAGGGAAATCCACTAAGATATTTGAGAGACTGGATTAAGCTTAACGACTAGAGAGATAGATCATCAGGATACAAGTATTTTTGGTCCAGCATTGTGGATTAGTCAACTGATGGAGGGAAATTTGTATATCAGGAGGGAGGCTTCCCTTGATCAAGCGATCCTCCCTCTCGTTTCGCCTTGTTCCCTTGCATCTCACATCCCAGAACCAACTGTACCTCCACGATTCACAATATCAATCACAAGCATAGCTAATTTCATTTCAACGATCCTTTCCCTGTGTATCCTGTTACTTTGACAGCTCTGCCAGAAGCCCAGACATGGTTCCCCAGGTATAGATTTAGTGATCAAGTACATTGTCGTTCGAATGAGTGAGTCTGGTTTTGAGATAATCAATACAGAGTGAACTGATTATGTTGAAAGTGACTCACTCGATATCTGACTATCACATCTGACTTGAACACCCTCATCCTCTAGAAAAGCAATCGATCAGTCAGAACACTTTTGAGCCACTGATGTTCTGTAACTATCACAATGCTTCAATTCTTGTTGTCCATCATTGGGAGTATATTTCCCGTATCCTGGGTCTCATAACATAGCGTGTATTTCTTTCTACTCTGATGCGAGGTCGAATCATCGATGATGCTTACATAAACGATAAGCAATCACAAACGCGAAAACTGGACCATACCTGGCTGCTCACTTTCGATCGGGGGATGCTCACCAATACCCAATACGTAATTCCTGGAAGAACGATTCTTTTGTTCTGATGCACACAGAGGCCGAGAAAATAGATGTAGACGCTTATACATCATGCCAGTCCAATGTCAAATATGGTGGCCACAATCGAACGTTATGACACGCTGAACCAAATTCAACGTCACTCAGGGAGTCCCGAGGATTGAAAGACAAGACACATACGAGTTTTTAATGCTATCGTTGATGCACGAGTGAACTGGGGCACATTTTAGGTGACGTTAGAGTTCAGATGAGCAGCCAGGTATGATCCAATTTACATATTTCAGCATTTGTGATCGCTTAACATTTAACATTTAACATTTATCATTTATGTAAACAGGCACTATCGATTATTCGACCTCATATCAATGACAAAGTATAAATTCACATTATGTTGCAAATCTCAGTAAATGCAACAACTCGTCAGGGGAATACAAGACTACATAATGGTCATAAAATGGGCTTCTGAGTGATTGACTGTTTTTCTAGGGTCAGGGTAGGGGGGCGTAAACTCTAGCCAGACCTGATAGTCACGTATTGGACTGGCCACACCAATGATGGGTCACTTTCAACATAGTCAGTTCCCCCACATTTGATGATTTCAAAACCAGGCTCACTCATTGGGAATGACTGTATACTCAGTCACTGAATGTACCAGAATCTGCACCTGGCAAACTGTGTCTGTATTTCTTGCAGGGTCGTGAAAGTAACAGAATATGGAGGAAAAGGATTGTCGAATGAAGGGGATTATGCTTGTGAATGCCATTGTGGATTGTGAAGCTGCAGTTTGTTAATGAGATGTGAGGGAAGAGGGAAGTGAGGAAAGGCGAGATGGGGGATCACTTGATAGAGGGAACTCCCCTTCAAATACACAACTAGAACCTGGAAAATTCCCTTTTTATCAGTTAACCGATCCACGTGTCTCGGTAGTTCATCCTTGACTTGACCAAAAATACTTGGATCTCGATAATCTTGGCTTTAAACCCGATCCTGTGGTGGTTTGTAGATAGACCATGGTCTATTTTGTGGTACTGGTGTCAGATTTCTTTTGTGACCTCTCCTAGAATGATGTTATTCATAAACCCTGTCTCCGTCCCTGAATATTTAAATTGGTGTGCTAGGCATCCGAATAGAGAATGCAGTTTGAAATCTATATGCAAGACGTCCCTACATCTTCCCTAGCCCACTGCATGCCAACTGACCATACTCCCCGGAACCGAAGACGGGGGAAAGAAACACAGAGCCTTGATAGAGGCGCCGCTCATGCCCTTCGAACACTGGATTTGTACAAGCTCACAAAACACAATTTGTCGATTTTCCGGAATGTAACAAATAACAAAATGGCAATAAACACCTTACAGCAGCAACTTCGATACAGTGCATCAGGAAAAATCTTGTTAGGTTAACCGGAACGAAGGTTCCATTCAGTAGTCAAAATTTGCGATCCAAATTGGTCAAGCTCGTCCTGTAATAGTCCTGTAATGCAACCTTGATGGCATTCTATCACTGCAATGATATGGTGGACCGCGCCACTGATCTTTGGCACCTTACCCGACTCGGTGATTGGATCTATTTCTGGACGGGAACATATGACATCACAAGACGAGGATCACAAACTGGGCGAGCAGCTCGCAAGGTGGACCAAGAGCAATGGGAGAGTCAAAAGCGACTTTGGAGGTCGTTGCATTGTTTGATGCCACAGTAGTGCTAGCGACAGTGGGTCCTGGAAAAATAGAAAAATACCAGAAAGTCACATGAGTGTATGGTATGCAGAGCAAATGACTAGCGGCAGTTAGCGTCCCCAGTGTGAGAATGTTGCATCAGAGATATGGACGCTTAATGACAAAGACAACATGGCATTACCCCCACTTTTCTGCTTGATTTTTGTGCATTTTCATGCGCAGAGAACAAGTGATCGCCTCTTACTCCATGTTGTGGATAAAGCAATGATTTTGAACCAGAAAAAAAGAGCCTTGCCGTTGTGATGCTATTATAGCAACGTTTTCATTTCTCGTCATCAGAACAGCTCCGTGGCCTGCCATCAAAGACCGGGGGAAATAGCAAAGCTACAAGAGCTTGAATGCTAACCACCATCGTCATAACCGATCGGCAGTAAGAAAAGCGCGGTCGATCCATAACCTTGGGCTGAACAAAAAAAAGTGAATTCAACCGTCACAGTTTAAAGGGAATGTGTGGTTGGCTTGTACACATGGGCATTTCAAAGTGTCGTTCTGCGCTGATAAGAGCTTCAAGAGTTATGTTGTCCCTCGTGTCCTCGTGGGGGTTTAGCAATATCGGAAAGGATATATATCTGACAGCCCATTTGTTTCTCTCTCATAAGGAGGCGTTGACCTTGTCTTGTTCTTTCTTTTTTCCCTCTCCCCCTCTCTTTTTCCATTGCATTACCTTTTTGTTCCCTCCATTAGATCAGTTAGATCAGTTGCGAGTGATCTAAGTTTTATTTGTACGATTAAGAATTTTTGATATTAAAAAAAGCTTGTCATCATCTGGTATTATAATACGTATTGTAAGTCATTGGTCCATCAGGGTATCTGTCCGTGAAGTGATTTCCTTGAGCTGATTCTGCAATTCCACCACTTCACTCTTGACTTTATCCACCTCGTCCTGACGTTTCTCACAAAGCTCTGCAAGACCTTTGCAAGCAGCCTCGGCAACAACGACGACTTGGTCTCTCATCGCTCTATCCATCGACACCTAAATGTGTGTATGTTATATGAGATCCATGTTCAAAAAAAATAGATACAAGGAAATCAAAATCACCTTGAGATCCCTCTCGAGCCCCATCCCGATTCTTTCCCAGTCAGTCCACCATCGCTTTTTCTCCTTTTCCCATCTTGCGACTGCCCATCTGAGACTTGCGATGAGACCCAGAAGACCCACACCAATCCCTGTCATCGGATCCATACCCAGACCGACAGTACACCAGATAGTGCCGCCAACGCTGCTAGGGTCATGGATAACACTCTGAGCTAGATGTCCCATCCACCCAGCCCAAGTGAATCCTGAACTGACGGCTACAGCACTCGACATGGTCAATACCAGTCGTTGGGCTTTGAGGTGAAGGCGGGTGGTGGGGTATGTGAAGAGTTGGTGCTTGCGTTTTGTGATCGGGGAGATCAAGGTGGATGGTAAGAGAGTATAATTTGGTGAGGATATTAATTGGGAAAGGGCGTTTTTGAGGATGTTGGCCGGCAAAGGGGGATGAGGTCCATGTGACGACGAGGACGAAGAGGCGTCGTTGACGAGGAGAGAGGCAGAGGTTTCAAATTCTTTTTGGAGTGAGACAAGGCGTCCAGTTTGGAGAATGAGCTGTGTTGAATTAGGGAAAAGAAAGGCAAAAGAAGACAGATGAAAACGAACCTTTTGTTCTAAATCTTTGCACCAAACACGCTCGACAGCATCCCCGACGATGCCACTGGTCTCATCTATTCTTGGGATTGTCTTCCACCAACTCAATCTCGCCAAAAAATGCTTCATCTCCTTGCTTGCGAGCTTTAAGGACGCGTCCACGATATCCTTTCCCTCTGTCTGTGCAGGTTGACAGGAGAAGATTTCGAGAGGCATTCTAGCCTTTGTCTCTTCAATTCTACGAGTCAATTGGGAGACGCCCTCCCTGGTATCGTCCAGATTTTTTTGTAGAGTGTTGATGGAGAGATCAAATGCACTCAGCGCATCGTGTAATTGGAAGACAGCAGTCCTGTTGCGCAAGTAGGCCGAGGGAGAAGGGGTGGCATTCTCAGAGTCGACGATGGAGCGGATGGCGTTTGTGAGATGAGGGAGACCTGATTGGTTGTAGTTGTCCTGGTATTGTTGGACGGCGACTGGGGATGATGGATTTGAGCGAAAAGACTGGACGGCAGAGAGGGCACGTGAGGGGTCAATGAATAAAATGTGAGGTGATGAAGAGTTGGGGAGAATTTGAGACGGAGAGGGAGAGTGGTTGAGACGGGGTGTGATGGGGGTCACGAAGAGGGCATGAGAGGGAAAGAGAGGGTGTCTAAGGGAGGAGAGTGGGGTCACCAAGGGGTTGAAAGCGACTATAGGTATCTCAGCCTTGAAAAGAAGAGGAGGTAGTGGCGCTGCGGGGATTTTAGAGGCATGCAGCTGGGTGATCTGTAGGGGGATCGAGAATTGGTGGAGGATGCAAGACTCTGCAGTAGTCTTTGAATCAGAACTCAGTGGATCATCGAGCAGCGCAGTGACCAGCTCGTCTGCTTCACAAAAGTCGTCGGCGCTGTATACTGGATAAGAGTTGAAGAGTCATGGGGAGAACGGCGAGGATGCTCACCGACGATGCGAGCAGGACGCTGAGGACGAGTCGAGAGGGATTGAAAAGTATGGGCTAGAATATCTGACCAAAAGGCAATTGGAGGAGTGGTGAAGAGAGAATTGTTGAGTGTGTTTTGTGTTTTGTAGAGAATGGTCAGGATTCTGTGCATGCGATATAAGCGATTAACATCGCGTGAGAAGACAAGCAATTAATAAATGAATACTGCGTGAGACTTATTGCAAACAATTAATAAACGAATATTGCGTGAGAAGAGTATTATTGTAAGCAATTAACCTCGTGTGAGACTTGTTTGCACGCCATGTCCTCGTCACCACAAACGACGTCTGCCTCCCGTTCTCCGTCCCCTCACACCCCACATTTTGCAGAGCAAGTCCCCTTCCACAACGCCTGGTTCGACGACCAGCACATGTTGCAGATAGACGACCTCCTCGAGCAGCATGCTTTCGACGACTCTGTCCCCGATCCCCTTCCTGCTCAACACCTCACTGCTCTCACAAAATCAGTTCCTCACAAACAAAACAGCCCCAAGATCGTCAATCCGCCCAAAGACTCCTGTTTCGAGTATTTCTTCCTTCTCTTTCCACTTTTGCCACCACTCAATCTCCCCTTAGCCTGCCTATCATCTTCCCCAGTATTCCTCCGGGAGGCACAAAGTCCCGTGTCGAGACACAGATTAGAATTACTCTCGATCTCGCCAGCCCTAATTCCGACCCGTCCAACTACGATCGTGTCGGCTCCTGGAAATGGCTTAAGCTATCTCCGGGCACTTGCACCAAGCGAGTGCGTCGCAAGCAGGGCAATATCGGTCCGTCGCCTCTCTTTTCCGTCCTAAATTCTGCCCTTCATCCCATGTTCAGACGCAAATCCCCGAGATACTCTCAACCTGATCACAGATATCGTCTGTGCGAGCGCACCCACCGTCCCCATTGTCAGTTGCTCGAGCTGCCGCACACGTGAGGTACGTAACTGCCATTCCTCCACATGCCTTGACTCATTTTAAACTAGGCCAAGCGAGTCGCAAAGAAATTAGCTGCAAGAGTGCGACCCGTTCGTTCCGACTCAGAGTCCGTTGGCGAAGACCCTTTTGCCAAGAAACATGAAGACACTAACAGCATTCTACAGTTCAACTGTGCTCAAGTCCTCGATTTCTCTACGGGGTCCGCCGTTCTTCCCCTCCGCATTACCTGCTACTGCCGCCATCACCGAGAAAAAGATGGCTTTCTAGTTCGCTTCACTATGCTCGATAGCGTTGGACGTGTCGTTGGTGCTGGTATCTCCAGGCCTATCATGATTACCGACGACCACAAAACTTCTCCAGCTAGTAATCGACATGCGCAATCCCTCAATGCTTTCTCACCCGCGGCTCCAGATTGGCCACACCAGTCTCTGGTAAAAGAAGCTTCTCCCACTACAGGGCTTCGAGGACCAGCAAGGCGCAAGGAAGTCATGACCAAGAGGCGCCCTAAACCCTATGATCCATCCACAAAACATGGGAGACGCTCAAGAGAAGGTAGTGTATCAAGTTTTCCATCCCCGTCGATAGTGTACTCTCCTTTACCCACAACACGATCCCCAACACCCTCCGTCCTCCAAAACCTCCTCACTGCGTCTGAAACAGCACCACAAATACAGGGTCAAGCTCATATGCCCGTTCCACCTCTGCAGCCTTCGATACAGAGCTCCAGTACACCCTCACCGGATATTTTAACGACACCCTTGGATCATAATTCCGATATCCATATGCCCGAGATCGTCTCATCAATAGAGAAACCACTTACAGGAATTTCTCTACGCGAAATACACCAACCATCCCCTTCGGAGTCGAACCTGGCTAGTCCTCAAATCCCATTCTCGGCACCGCGGCCCTTGCCCATGATGCTTTCCCAAGCAGCCGCACTGTCCACGCCTCTGCCCTTCCTTTTCTTTGACCCGACCCAAGCATCCCAAAATCTTGTTCAGATGCCCATCATTCATCGTCTCATACCCAATATGGGCCCCACATCTGGAGGCATCGAAGTCACTGTTCTTGGTGCCAACTTTTATTCCAATCTGAATTTGCGGTGTATATTTGGAGAAGTCGTAGCAAGTTCGACTCAGAGATGGAGTGATAATACCTTGGTTTGTTTGTTGCCGCCAAGAGCACAACCCGGTGTCGTTGCGGTGTGGTTTGAGGGGGTGCTGCAGCAACCGAATGTGACCCCTTCTTTGTTTACTTATTCGGACGAATCCGATCGTGCATTGTAATCTTTATTTTTCTCTCACACGAGAACATTCTTTTTTTGCTGATGAACTACCCTTTTTATTAACAGGATGGAGCTGGCTCTCCGGGTCGTTGGACTCAAAATGACGGGAAAAATTGAAGACGCTAAAAATGTTGCAATGAGGATCGTCGGTGGTGGCGGTGGCGGTGGGCCTGATAATCAGAACCCGTATGGTCACGACACACCCAATATGCAACTCTCTAATTACCCACTGGCGCCTTTCAACCGTGATTTCCGTCCATTGCTCTTCGGTCGTGCGGGAGAAACCGAGAACTTTGAGAAAGCGGTCATCGATTTCCTATCTATCCTCGACACACCTCTCGACTCTTTTTCCTTCCCTCATTCGATTGCCACGTACGAGGCTATATCACAAACTACGCCCACTGGCCAGTCTTTATTGCACTTGGCTACCTACATGCGACTTCCGGCTCTTGTAGAATGGCTGATCAAACACGAAGCAGACATAGACGCTCGCGACAAAAATGGATATACAGCATTGCATTTCGCGGCGTTGGTTGCGTGCACTGAGTGTGCGAGAATCATTGTGAGTCGAGGTGCAGATCGAGAGATTGTCAATTGCTTGGGAAAGACGGCGGAGGAGATTGCACCCGATGGATTCTTTGACGCTGTTCTTCCAATCCCGATTGGTGGAGAAAATCTTTTCTGTGACGATGATGGAGGTGATGGGGATGTGGAATCTGAAATTGATATGATGGAGGAAGAAGAGGGAGAAGCTGGATGGGGAGATGTAGAAGATGAGGAAGAAGAACGTGGAGAGCGGGAGGTCAGCAGGGATGAGATCATCAAGACAAGAAAGTGGCTAAAGAGACGCACACCGAAACGCACTGCTAGGAAAAAGAAGAACATAAAAAAAATGATTGTTGTTGTTGGGGGGTGTGGTACACCAAGACGTTCGATTGACATCTCTCCTCGAGCTGCAACGCCCTCGTCCTTTTCATCATCTCCTTCAAAGCTGTCTACAGACATCAAGTCGAAAAACGATTCACCATCGTCTACCACTGCACCACTCGAGAGACCCAACCCTGATGACATGAGAGCAGCAGCATCACCATCACCATCAGATGCCGACGATGCAAAGCAGACTGCGTCCTTCATTGATCTGATCCACCGTACCTTGACCCAACTCTCAGATCTCCCCAAAAAAACGCCACTTGCCCTTCCGTTCCCCAACTTGCCGTTACCTGACTTGAAGAAAGGCAACATCGGAATGCCGGTATGGAATGCGTTGCCGCAGTTGCCACAGATTCCGATGGTGTTTTCTGTGTTTGTAATACCTACGCCCGCTTGGCCTTGGTTCCTGGCTGGATTCGGGAGTGATGTCAATAATAACAATGACAACGACGATAATGGAAATGGAAGTGAGGACCGTAGGGAAAAGGTTGACGATATTCGGACGCAAGGCGTAGAAGAAGAAAAGACTATGGGTGACGTTGGAGAGACGGATAAACCAAATGCGAGAGAGTGGAGGGCGATGTGGGAGAGATGGTTTGCGTTGGTGATGGCTAAACAACAAGAGCAGCAGGTGGATAGAGATATACCTCCACCAGAGTATACCCCTCGCGCTGCTGGACATACCGAATATACTGCTCACGATACCTGTGGGGAGGACGTCGACATTTGTACTTACCATGAGGGCAATAAGGACACAGACACGGTCCACGTATCCATTCCGACAGGTGGGGGGGAACAACAAGTCGCAGTACAGAGTTGGTCGTCCTTAGAGGTTTCTTCTTCTTTACAAGATAACAACAACGCTGCTACTACTACCGGAGGATCTTGTCTACCAAGGATACAACAGCATACACATTCACATTCGATTGGATACAACAACGATATCCATATCCCTCTGCCTCACGAAGAACTCGATGCGTACACCTATCAACCTCCTGTCAAGCAGAAACAGAAACGTAGAAAAGGTGAGTCGAGATTCTCTCATGATGAGGTGGGAGAAGCTCATTAGGTCGTATAAAGATGATCGTATGTTGTTGAGGTTTTGGTTACCGGTTCTGTTGCGTGAGTTTCTTTTGATCGCATATACTGGTTTTTTTTGAGCGTTTTCTTTTTTCTAACTCTTGTGACAGTTTCGATGATTTGGGCGTTTTATATCGGCCTGCGTTTTGCGTATATGAACCTTCGTTCAACATTACCACTCACGGGATAGGTAGGGTGTATGTATATGTGCGTTATTGAATATACGTATGTATTATGTATCGTTCTTTTTTTTTTTTTTTTAGAAAAGGGTTTGTGCGTTTATTCACTTATCGTTTTCTAATTTTACACCTTGATTGTTTTGGAGGGTA
>Ga0153959_1000079_pt1 | contig 67266 bp, 88 predicted proteins | sample TSFL043MetaG_FD_104685 | JGI IMG/M metagenome (GOLD analysis project Ga0153959, IMG submission 104685) | Attine ant fungus gardens microbial communities from Florida, USA - TSFL043 MetaG | ecosystem: Host-associated > Fungi > Mycelium > Unclassified | place: USA: Florida, Wekiwa Springs...
ATAGTCTGAGGATTAGACCTCAGACTTAACAACATCTTTTGTTGCTGAACTACTTCGCATTTTTGAGCCTTTTGAAGACCACTCTTGCAAATCACAAACTAGTAAGTAACCATTTGTGATAGTTCTTCTGAGTCTTGGTACCCTTGTAGTCGCATCCCCAACACTCCACAAAGGTCACCACCTCTTTTCTTGTCACCCATCCTTCCATGCTCATTTTGGCTTCTCATGGAGGTAATCCTTTTGTACGAGAGTGCAACTTTACTTTCTCCCAGACCTCCCTTGGAGGTGCCACCTCCTCACTTTTACTTCTTTCTTCCTTCCTAGGACATTCCCACTTCTTGTGTCCCTCCTTCCCACATCCAAAGCACTTCACTGCCTCTTTTACTATTTCCTGTCTCCTCACTTCCTTCACTCCACACTGCATTACCCAACTTCCCAAGGCTTCAAACCTATTGGTTATCCCCTTCTCTTTCCTCTGCTCTTCTCCACTTCTACACTTCCAGGCGAGGTGCCTGAACTTCTCACATCTCCTGCAGATTCTTCCTTCTCTGCCTTCTAGTTCTGTCCTTAATTTGGCAAGGGCGTGCCTTTGGTTGAGCATATCGCTCATGAGTTGGTTGTACACCTCTAAAGACATAGTGTGTTGTACTTTAGAGGGGCGAGTTATTGCAAAAGAAAGGTTTTGTGTATATATTGAAGAACTTGTTATGTTCTTCACCTGTCTCACTTTTACGTCTGCTGGAGCATATGATCTTCACCCAGCCAGATGCCTACTGCCGTACTGACTACTGCCCTAATACTAAGGTAGACTATCACTTCACGGAGAAGATCCCTACTCTAAGTAGCCTCCTATAGAGTGACTACTATTCTTCTGCGTAGACTGATTACAATAGACCAGTAGCACAAAGTTGATACGACGAAAGATTACAAGTATACTATTGAGCCCACTCAATTGTAAGGTCTGGTCTGGGCTAGTACCTGAGTTTGGTCCTAACTGTCCACCTCTGGGGTCTAAACTTCCCAGTCAGTCCACTTAAGCCTGTGGCCTGGCTATGAGGAAGTTGGGAGTGATCTGAGTTGATCACCCACTGAGAGAGATTGTGAGAATGAAGTTGAACAAGGATCAAGGTGATCGGTGTTCTAGAAGTGTAAACGAGTTCTAGTGTAATGATTGAAGTTGTGGTTGAATAACCTTAACCTCACTCACACTTTAAGTCAGAGTTTGACAAAGAGAACTCGTTAGAGTCCTTGCTAGATTGTGTACACTACTTATACATGTCCGATTATTTGTCCTTGTTTACTTATCCGACTATATTACATAATTAAAAGGAAAAAAAATAAAATAAAATAAATATTGACTTAGAGACAGAAGGCAATTTATGATACTAAAGGCATCGTTGATGTTAAGAGAATTAAGATAGACAACAACCTAGATAACAACAGTGCCATGGATTGTTTTAGTTGCTATAGAAAATGAAGTAAGTGGCATCAATGAATGTGTAGCAAATCCTTTTAGCCTTTAGCAGGTCATGAACCAAGGGACTTCCAAACAACATTTAGCTAGTGCTCAAAGACATCGCCTACCTACTTCAGTATGCGATATGACTTGGTCCACCTGGTTTGATTAAAGGATACTTCCTCCCAGTCTGGAAGACAAGCTTCAGGGGGTCTGAAAATGCCTGAGTATCATGACATGACCTCAGCAGCAGTGATGGCATTGATAGGAGGATATATTCACAAGAAGAACATTGGTTAAGTTCAATCTTTGTCAAATATTGTCAACCTGTCCTAAGCAGTCACTGTAGTGCTGGAAGTGCTTTGATTTTTTTAGTGGTACTATCATCTTTGCTGCAGTCCTTGCTTAATTCCTATAGAACATCCTAATGGTACCCCAAAGTCTTTTTTTTTTTTTAAATCATCAATTTATTACATGGAGCATATAGGCAGGCCATGGCAGCACTATGTAAAGGTAGCTACATACCCCCGACACGTGTTGTAAGCATGCCTCCCAAATCCCAACTGTAGTCAGTAGTCTAGGTAGAGAAGAAATTGTATACTAAATAACAGATATCAGTGTCCAAGATATGCTCCTGCCAATGTCTCAATCCTCCCTCCTAGCCCCCCATACCTTACAACCAGACCAACCCTCCTCACACATAACACTTGTGAACAGACACTAAAACAGGTACTCCAGTCAGACCCCTTTTTAGGTAGGTACCGGTGATTTCTCAGTGAGCCAAAGCTCTATGAGAAGAGCCTGAGTCAGTTCATTCTATCAACGGCATATTCCCCATTCTTTGTCAAAGCCCAACCTATGTAACTTCCTGCAATGGTAAAAGTGAAGTGAAGGCAGCCCACCTATGTTTTGAGTGTTGGGGCTCTACCATCAGGTTTTTGATTAGGGGATTACAAAACCACCTGGACAGTGGTGTTAACTTGGCACAATCCTTTCAGACTACCATCTGCATTTTGGATGCTGCTCTCTAGGAGATAAAAGCAAGAAAAGCTCCACCAACAAGAGCCTTGACTGGTACAATGCATCTGATGCATGTTGCAACGATCATGAGCCAGACATAAATAGACAATATTGTGGAAGGTCAGAATATAAAGGGGAAGGTGGATAACGACGATATTAATGTAAGATTTTTGGTATCATATGATCCCCAGAGGGGGATGGTGGTGGTTAAAGGACGGTACCCCAAAGTCTTGTCGACCCAATATTCATTTACTTGTAAATTTACATTAAATTATGAAGGGAGGTGCGGGCCAAGCAAGATTACTAAAAGTAGGCGATTATTGTGTAGTCCACACTCATTCGCCGCCCATGGATTCCCTAGCCTTTTTTTCTTTCTTCAACCTCTTCCTCTCACGGCGCGCTTCTTCCGACTCTGGATCATCCACAGTCTCTTTTTCTTTCTTTTCCTTACGTTTCTTCCTCTCGGACTTGTCTGGGTCTTCAACTGTTTCTTCTACCTCGGGCACTTCAGACTTCCTCTTCCTCTTCTTCTCCTTCTTTGTCTCGCCTTCCTCTGATTCAAGTTTGGTGGTGGGAACCGTAGCAGACTTGACATCATCCCGGTTGTAATCAACATAGTCTTTGCTCCAATCAGGTGGAGTGACGCCCTCGAGCTTCTCACCATATCTACCAAGCTTGCCGTCCTTGACCATCTTCTTTTTCTGTAATGCAACAGGTCCAAGGCCCCATCGTCTAGGGTAGGTGTCACGTTCCATGATACATCGTTTAACTTTGGCAACGACACCATGGTCACAAGTCGCCAATTCAACAGTGGACATCTGAGCAATAGCAAGAGCAATTGCTTCACCTACTCAGACAGCTGAGTGCTACTTATGAAAGCACAACATAGGTTCACATACCTTTTGTAGTCATCAGAATTACCTCCTCGTTCAAGGAGATGTCAGCCTCATAGCGCAGCAGACCGGGAATCATAAGTTTAGCGCCATAACACACTGCATTGACCGCACTATCCTTGACGACGATACGCTTATAACTAACAAGGAGACTCTCCAAGGGTCTGATGGTTCTTCGAAGATACGATTCTATGGCGTAATCAGACAGTGGGTATACCATGGTAGATGGGCTCACCATCACGAGTGTTGTCGTACATCCACTGTGCATCAAGGACGTCATGCATAGTAACAATGTCATCGTTCTCTGACATAGCACCACTCCTTACTCGACGTAGCTCTTGCATATGGCCGCCAACTCCAGTCAAGAGTCCAAGGTGCACACAAAGGGTTCGGATATAGGTACCAGCTTCACAGGATACCCAGAAAACAGCAAGATTACGTTTTTCATCGTACTCGAAGAGTCGCGTCTCATGAATTGTCCGTATACGAAGCTGGCGTTTCACAGCTGAGATCAGAGGAGGTCGCTGGAAGAGTGCACCAGTAAGAGTTTGTAAAGCACGAGGAAGAGCAGCTGGACTGGGAAGAGGAGCGTGCAGACGCAACACACAGACATACTCTTTTCCTAAAGAGCCTTCAAAAAATTGATTTTACAAATAAACGGTGTTCCGCACCAGCGCCCTGCTGCGACTTGACCAGACGGGTCGCCCGGTCAATGCATACAATCAAACAGCCAGTAACTTTAGGATCAAGTGTACCACTGTGCCCAGTTTTTTCAACTCGTAAAATGCGTCTTAGCCAGGCGACGACCTCATGAGAGGAGGGATTGGAAGGCTTGTCGAGATTAATAACACCTGACCTAAACACAATCAGTTTGGGAGATACTGGCTAGTTCCAAGACATAGGACACACTTGATGTAGTTGGCGATGTCGCGTTTGAGTGGACTGCAGCCGGAAGGTATAGGTGTAAAATGGGATGATCTAACAAGGAGTTTGTCATAGTTTTTGAGCAACAGAGGCCACTGCGAGGTGTCGAGTACCGGAACAGTACTCTCAGACTTGATTGCGTAATCTCCCAAGACCTGAGCGGAGACTACTTGCTCCTTTGACAGAGTTGGAGCCATTGCTAGCAAATTGTAGCAAGCGTTGCACGTGCTGGGCTCAGTTTTCAATATTAGTTCAATCCTGTTTTGGTAGTACTCAGATCTGGTTTTTCGGCACTTCCCGTGATTGAACCTTATTGTCACCTGTACAGTTCACAAATTTAATACTTGCATCAACATCTGCTCTTCAAGACCTCCAAAACTTTCGCCATGGTCAGTCGTACTCGGTATCGCTTTGCTGAGCTCCCTTCTCAGTAGGTTTACACTGGGTCTTCTTCAGCCCAAGGTCCCCGCTTCTAAAGGTCCTGTTGTGAAGTACTCCATCGATGTCTCCAAACCTGCCAAGGATCGAATTCTCGACTCTGCCGCTCTTGAAAAGTTCCTTCGGGAGAACATCAAAGTTGAAGGAAAGACTGGACAGCTTGGAGACAACATCAAGGTCACTCGTGAAGGTAAACCCCTAGTTATATTAATTGAGTGTGTCTGATTTTTTGCTAGGCAACACTACAATCACTGTCCAATCTCAGATTTCACTCTCCAAACGTTACATCAAATATTTGATCAAAAGGTGTCTAAGCAAGAATGGGCTTCGCGACTGGATTCGGTACGAAGTCAACTTTCTTTCCAGTCTTCATTAGGCGTTTATCCGTTATCAGGGTTGTTGCCTCTTCAAAAGGTGGTTATGAACTCCGTTTCTACAATATAGCGTAAGAATATCATAATCATCTCCTGCCCCACTAAGCTAACTTTCCAGCAGCGCAGGTGATGAGGAAGAAGAGGATTAAGCAATCAGGCATTAGTACATCTCAATAATTACTGTGACACTGAGTTAAAACATCGTGATTATATATCATATCATGACACCTGCAAGTCGATCTTGCTTGCATCATCTTCCTGGACTTTGAGCTTGGCTAAGACTGTCATACAAACATCCTTCCAACGAGATTGAATTTGGTTCAGTGGTCGGCTACGGAAGTGTGATGCCAGAATGTTTCCTAAATTCATACGAAGGTACTTCAAGGCGACATTTGATTTCGGCGGAATGTTGAATCTGATTTTGTTGCGATCAATTGTGGCGATGTTGGCAATCGACTATGTATCAATTGAGTGTGTTTGCATCAATTCCAGAGTATAGAAAGTACCTTGAATTCACTGTCACCACAAAGAAGAAGCATTGCGAGATCATCAACAGGACCGATCTCCCAAGCATACAATTTCTTGGATTGCCTACAGAGTTATGTTTAGGGATGTTACAAGGCACGAACAGGGGGACCCTTTCATACATGAGGGTGAAATAGCCAAAGTGGTTGCAGCCTATATCTGAGAGCTTTCGGTTGAAGTTGATCGATGAGGGATGCATCCAGACGGTCTGGTTGTTCGTGATCGTCCTCAATTCGTTTTTAACGGTATTAAGGGCAAGGACTTTAGGATATAAGCCTGCCACTAAAGAGGCGTTGATGATGGCCGGATTGGATGAGTTGAGATCAAATTCATCTGGTATGGCGACACATCTGGATTTACCCCGGTTCCATCGAGCTCTGTATGACATGGCTCAGTCTAGAATTGTAATCTCATACAGTTTTTGGCGGTACCGGTTTAGTTCTCGTATCATAGACTTGTTAACTCGAATGAAAGCGGAATCAATCAAGTATCCAAGAAATTGCTGCCGTAATTCTTCAATCTGTTGCATATTCTATTCATGTTCCATTAGCGACTTTCATTCCGGTAGAATTTGAACTTACTTGGTGACTGATGTAATTTACACGGCAGAATTTACGAACAAAGCTCCCATTCGCAGAAGCTTTGCGCCAGCTACTGAAAGCGTTGTGGATTGTTAGGAAGTCAGAGTCACCTATGACAACATTCAACACATGTAGAGGGAACAGTAGGGTGTGAAGGAGATACCTGATCTGAAAGTAGCTTTGGCACGTTCAGCCTCTGCCTCCAAACCCAGAGGAGACAAGAAAGGTGATTTAGAATTGAGTGCCGCAGCGATAGTGAGAGCAGGATCCAGGCAACGGAAGAGTGCTGCAATAAGGAGGAACTTCCCCAGGTGAACGTCAGTAGGCAGTTTACTGAGAAGTCTACCCATTGGTGTGATATCCTCCGCAGGCGTGAGTGCGCGAACCTGCTAGAGCATTAGCTGAACGTTTTGAAATGCATAATGTGACAGTGACATACCTCCACAAGCATTGCGATAGCCCGCTGAACGTTGATTGCAATGGGTGGATCCAAAGCTCGAGAAAGGGCATCCTCAATAGATGTCCCCAGATTGACTCGCATGATCTTAATTCTGAGTGCCAGGTCTGAAAGGCTCAGGCGCATCATTTCAGGTAGAGGATTTTCGGCCATCTAATTAATGTTAGTTTTCCACAGCCAAGCCTGCTCTAGGTCTTACCTGATTATCGTGCCGGATTTTCGTGAAGAGATGGAAGCACAGTCCCTGTTGCACACGACCAGCACGACCTCTGCGTTGAGTAGCATTACTCTTTGCAACGAATGTTTCTACCAGACGGCTGATTTGGCGTTTCTCATCAAACCTGAGACCACAGTCAGTAGATCGTAGAACTCGATAGACTTTTGACTGACCTCATTTCCCGGTGCTTGCCAGTATCAATCACACAGGTTATGTCGGGTATGGTGACCCCAGTTTCCGCAATATTAGTTGCTAATCCAGTCGATCAGACCGTACTCACAAAAGAGAAGCTAAGAACGGACCAATTACAATCTTTCTCACACCCAGGGGAGGTAGCTCGAACATGGAGTTTTGATTTTCACTGGATAGGGTAGAGTGCAGGGGATAGATGTGGAACATCTCTTCTGACCCAAATTCGCGATGCTCGTTCAACATATCATTAATTCGGCGGATCTCCCCAATACCAGGGACGAAAATGAGGATCGCCGTCGAGTAGGCATGATACTTGGGATCCTCGAAGCAAAGTTTCTCCAATATACGAAGAATGAGCTCATAGGGTATGAATCTCTCATCAAAGATATTAAGTGTGGCGACAGTCTCTGGAGAATAACGCCTCTCCAGTTTGATATCTTTCGTATCCACCTCGTCTTCCTCTTCATCGTCTGCTACAACAGTTTCTTCTATCCATTCAGATTGCTTCTTCCCACGATAAAATTTGTCATGTTCTGAGCAAGTCAAATTAGAGATAGTCAACGACAGTTGAAAACAAAGGACTAACGACGTCGAGCATAAGGCGAGTTTTCTGTGATAAACCATTTAGTGTACTCCACTGCATCCTCTAGATATCGTATATCAACAGGGAATGTACGTCCTGGTACATGCAACATGGGGGAATTTCCAAAGTAAACAGAAAGTTTTTCTGCATCAACAGTGGCAGACATAAGTATGACCCTGAAACATAGTCAAAAGAACATTTTGAAAAAAAGGGTGACAGCAGAGGAACTAACTTGAGATCTGAGCGTTGCTCCAGCAGGCTTTTCAGCACAATGAGAAGGAAATCTGACTCTATCGTCCGCTCGTGGACCTGTTATGGGAGTCAAAGAATCAGCAACATGCCTGTCTGGACGAAGCCAAGCATCACCTCGTCTATTATGATGTGCTGGGTCCCTGTTAGCATTCGAGGAAATCGACTGAGGTGGAAAATCGACATACAGTGAGCTCATCAAATGCCTTTGCATCCCCTTGCCCTGTACCTTCAAGCATGCGAAGAGCAATGCCATTTGTGACATATGCCAGGCGGGTATTTCGAGTGACATTGCTCTCCAGCCTGATTGCATAACCTACCAACGAGTTGATTGTTCCAACGGCATTTACCGGCTCTCCAAGTTCACGAGAAACGCCTAAGAGATTTTGAGTCACTAACTCCCTTTATTACATTGCAGGCTCACGTTGAGCAAGAGAAATCGCCGAGATGCGCCTGGGTTCGGTGCAATAAATTTTGCACGGTTTTCCCTTGGACAGCTGGTCCTCTAGAATGAAACTTGGTACTTGAGTCGACTTTCCACTATAGTACGGTCAGTTAGAATCGAATGCTAGTCTATAAACGTTTACCATCCAGTTTCTCCACTCAAAACTAAAACTTGGTGGTGGTCCAGTGTCTCCAAAATTTGTTCACGATATTGAGCGATGGGCAGACTCTGACGTTGAGGCTGAAGTGATTCAAACATGAGTTTCGATTCTGGTAATCATATTTTTTGTGACTGACAAGCATTTCCTGGTAACTAGCACTATCTTGCAATGCCCTATAAAGAGCAATAAGCTGCTGGGATGTAACCTCTGTGTTTCGCGATTGACTGGGTGATGCGGAAAGCTCTTCCTTGTCAAGCGTGTTTTTAGATTGTTTCCAAACCTACGGATGAAGTCTGTCATTATGTGAAGATAACCTAACAAATGATTCGCAGACCTTCTTGTTCAGATCAATCTTAGGCTCAATAATCGAACGCAATTTTGCCCAGACCCGGCGGTTCGTCGAATGCTCCCGCAGTTTTCTGGCGTCTTCCAATTCATCCCATAGATCACGGAACGAGGGTGGAAGAAGCCTGAAGAACGTTGGACCATTCGAACCACTGAAGCTACTTGCAAATCCCTCTGACTGGGGGAATGTCAGGGTATGCAAGACAATTAAAGCGATGTAATGCTCCGCCTGGACCTGATCAGGGCAGGCTACATCGTTCATCGACCAACTGTCCGACTTCGTGCCATCCCAACGAATCGTGAGAGATACCCGCTTGATACGACTGGATCCAGAAATGAGACTATAAGTGATTACAGCATATCGATCCAGTCTTAAGACAGTTTCTTGAAGCAAAATCTTTGGTGTTGGTCCTGGCCAGTGCTTTGGCAGTGTCATTTCTTTTAAAGTTATGACGACACTATCATCAGCCACCTCTGTCGCCGGCAGTTCTTCGAGTATATTAAGTAATCCGCCTCCAGATTCATCGCTGTGGACATCATCGAAAACATCTGAGCCAGAAGAGCTAGAAAGGATCAATGGGAATTTCTGGATGTTTGCAATGGTTTTATCGAGCCCTCTCGATTCCAGAGGTGACGGGTAAGGTGGTCCAGACCCACGTAATCGTTCAAGCAGGGCCTTCTTTTGTTCCCTTTGATACATAGACTCTGCTTCATGTTCATTGAACAGGAAATCACTTCTGCACTTGTCAATTTGTGTGCGCATTTCCTCAATCCGAACCGGAGAAAATTTGGCACGATTAGCCAACATATGATCTAGTTGGACTTTCAGACGGACGTATCCAATAGTTGGATCCTCCTCATCTGACGAGTCACAGATATTTGGAATAGTATCATTGTCACGAATTCCAGAATCCGATGGATTAAGGGAGCTTTTGCTAGGAACGAGTTGGGAAGCAGAGTTTCTTGCATCAAGTTCAGGGACTGTCGCAGTTATTGTGTTGCTTGCCAGGAATTGCGCTGGTGTGCGCGGCGTGTCTGGTGGTTGCGATGTTTTTCTAACTGGAGTCCGGGGCACCCTACATTCCCGTGTATCAGAACCATCTGGATTTTGATGTCAGGATAACTCAGAAGATACCAATGATCACTCTTGCCATAGACAGGAATCTCCTGCTCGTCGCATACTGTGTAAAGCTGAATACAAAGATCAAAGATTACTGTAACAATCGAAAAGATAACCACAAACCCAATCACAGGCCTCTTCAAGGTCAACGCCACTGATCGCGCGCAAGCATTCTTCTACACGTTCTTCAGAAAAACCTGACCTTCTCAAAACACCATAAGTTACTCCTAGGCGAGCGATAGCCTTGTCTTCCGACTCATCTAAGGTCTTCCGCCCTGTGATGGAAAGTCAGAGTTGAAAATCAATGACAGAGGATATCTGATATGCCTTCTTGAAGTGCTTCCTTGACCAAATCAAGCGTTTGATCTCTGAGGTCAGTATCCAATTCCAGTCGAGAAAAGTTCTTCGAGAAACTCCGATCCATCTCAATGCTCTAATTATATATGGTCAGTTGACCAGTTTTCTCGAGCCTGACACGAACAAACCTTGATGGTCCTAGTAATAAAGCGATGAATGAGCCAACTGATCAATTTTGTAAGATACTCTTCTTATTTACCTGACAATCTCTTTCTCCGTCTTGTCTTGAAGTCGGTCCATCAACACCTGCAGTGATTGTTCCTCTACCTTCATAGCATTGGAGTTTTTTGTAGTTATGGTAGTCTGGCCAACATGATCGTCCTGTCCGAGTATGCTCTCTTCAATTATTTCAACCCCATCTGTCGTCAGGTTCGGAACTTCCTCCTCAGGCTCTGTTGGTACAAATTTTTTGGGTACGGACACAGTAGCAAAGCCTCGAGCTACAGACTTGAGCTGCGTCTTTTTCTTCTTCGCCATCCACTCCGATGAGAGAAAGATGTTTAACCAAATCTCTTATGGAAGGGGAGGACGGGTACGCTGGTTGGATATGCTAGTGTGAACGGAGTAACAGTATCACAATGTTCAAAACGTCGGATATTCAAAATATTTGGTCGGGTGATGAATGGAGTGGATAAGGGTAATGACGATGTTTAGCATGAGATCTGCGAAAGAGATAAATACTGCGCAAGGTCTTTTGAGTTGACCCAAATTTGGTCAGCCCAGTCGATATTCCCACAGCCTTGCGAAACATATTACTATATTCCACCACCATCAACAAGATAACGTTATGTCTTTTAAATATGGTGAAAACATCTGTCGACGATCCATATAAATATCACAGACATAGGGATGTATTATACAGTTTTACAATAAGAAGCGATAGATCTACAAAAGCACTAAACAGCACAAAGCCCACCATATCATGTTCATGGATCAAATGCCATCTCATCAGCGACTGCCATAGAGGCTACTGATTCTTTCTTTCTACTGCCAACTTTCCGGCTACGACTGGGAACAGATATTGTCTTTCGCTTCTTTCCCTTCGTGGTCTGGACCACTGCGGTTCCAGAATCCTCATCATTCTGCTCAGCGCTGACAGAGGGACCAGAGTGCCCAAAGAAATCATCTCCCTCCTCATTCCACAGATCTCGTACGGTGCCTTCTACAGCCTTAGCACTCATATGATTTGAGGGAAGATTTTTGGTATCGAGGTTGGCAAGTTGCTCGTCATTGAGCAAGAGTTGGACAATTTCGCTAGGTTTTGCCATATCTTGGAAGGTCTTGGTGCCAACCACAATGTCTTGCACCTGTACAACAAGTTTCATCAAAAAATTGGCTGAAGTTCTCAAGGTACTCACATCTTTCTTGACGCGTGCCAACTGAACAATACGTTCATCAATGGTGCCTTTGGTGACCAAACGATATACCGTAACTTGACGTGTTTGACCGAGGCGGTGAGCGCGGTCCATAGCTTGAGCATCGTTAGATGGGTTCCAGTCATGGTCATAAAAAATGACAGTATCGGCAGCAGTTAAATTAATACCCAAACCTCCTGCCCGTGTGCTTAGAAGGAATACAAATATATCTGGTCTGGTGACATGTCAGTAACAAGGCAAGCAGAAAAGCCCTTTCGCAAGGCTTACCTCGTTTGCCAGTCAATCACCATATCTCGACGATCCTCAATTTTAGACGAACCATCTAAGCGCAAATATTTATACTGGCGGTAAATCAGATATTCCTCCATTAAATCCATCATTTTAGTCATCTGGAAATACACCAAGACTCGATGACCGCCTTCCTTGAGCTCATGGAGCAGAGAGTCAAGGCGAGCAAGCTTTGCAGAATCATAGATCAGCCGTTTAGCCTCTGGTACTTGCATCTTTGGTCCAGGGATCTGGTTTTGGGGGGAGGTGCCAACCAATCCAACGGGGGGAAGGGCAGGAATAAGATACTGGTATCTTGCACATACCTCCCCCGAGTCACGATGAAGGGGAGGTAAGCCATAAAAAGCAAATGTTTCAGGTGGGCCTTCCGAAAGACGGTCTTGCCGTTCTAAGCAAGAGCGGTCTGAACAGTACATGCTTATGGGTGGTGCGACAACGAGCGGGATGAACCACTGCATCGTGGCTCTAGATAGACATGTCTCGTTCCACTTCGTAAGAGTGATGTTGCTCAACTGAGGTAGTCCTTCAGCTGTATCAAGACAAGCCATGGGCGGTCGACTCAAAATACGGAGGTCTCGGCCCCTGTGAACAGCGAATCCGGCATCCAGGGCATACGAAGACACCTCACGTAAATGTGCCTCCTCTTCTATAATATGCAAACTCCTCATGATGAGTGGCGACGTATGCAAGGAATGGGCCTCTGATGGGGAAATGTCAAGAAAACGCAAAAATGAGAACGATGGGGTATCTATGGCAAAGAAGCCAGCATCAGCACGGATAAGTCGGAAAGGGGAGTGGAAAGAGCTTACCTGAATCGTAGATAGAACGATGGATCCAATCTGTCGACCAGATGTTACACAATTTATTGATAACACCAGTATTCTTTAGATCATCACTCGGAGAAGGAACATCGACTAAACCACCGTCCCGATAGAAGAGTGTTGGGATGGATACTTGGATGGGATTTCGGACCGAGTAAGGGAGATCTAGAAAATCTCCTTCTCGGGCAAGGTTTCTAGAGCGACCAAAATTGGAAAATGAAAAGGGAGCGACGACATCTGCACGCTCAAACAGTTCGGGATGATTGCAGACTTTGCGGAACTGCATGACAAGGTTCATGAGCGAACGAGCAGAATCCGCGTCACCAATATTTTTCGCCTTCTCAAGAAGGTCTGTGATGGAAACATTTGCTAGCAGAGCGGAATAGAGGGCTCGCTGGCGGGCACTGAGATCGACGAATACATCTTTCTCGATCTATGGAAGCGTTATCAGTCTGCGTAGTATATTTTTGTTCAGACAAGAAAACCTTTTCGCTGAGCTCATTCTGCACATGTCGTTTAACACGCCGAAGCATGAACGGCTTCAGGATCATGTGCAGTCTCCGCAGCTGATGTTCATTGAGCTTACTTCCTTTGTTCTCGGCCGCATTCTCGATATCCTTGGAGAACCACTCATTGAATTCATCATGAGAATCAAAGAGACTTGGCATAATGAAGTGTAGTAACGCCCACAGTTCTGAGAGTCAGTGAGTAGGGATCAATCAAGCCGTTCAGACAATTAATTTTACCTTGCATTGAATTTTGGATGGGGGTACCGGTCAAAAGCAAACGATTTCTACAGTGGAATCCAAGAAGCGTTTTCCAGCGGACACTTGAAGAGTTTTTGATGTTCTGAGCCTCATCAAGAATCATGTACTGCCACTTGACTCTCTGGAAGTACAGTTGATCCTGAGTGACCTTGGGAAAAAATCAGTGACATCTCAGGTAGATGCGCAATCTCCTTGCGCACCAGCTGGTAGCTTGTGATCAAGACATGGAAAGGTGTATCCTGATCATAGTTAATCTCTTTCTTGCTCCAGATTTTTCTAAGTGTCGTCCGATCCTTGGCATTTCCCCAATACGGAAGGGCTTTCAACTTGGGTACAAAACGGGTAATCTCCTGTTGCCAATTGTGCAGTGTCGAGGCCGGCGCAACAACAAGGAAAGGGCCCCATATGTCATGGGTCTCAGCCAGATATGCGAGCAATGAGATAGATTGTACTGTCTAAGATAGTGGGATAAGTATCAGCCCCAAGACATAAGATGCAGAATACATACTTTTCCGAGTCCCATTTCATCGGCGAGGATACCATTTATGCCCTGTTCATACAGGGTTGCTAGCCAATTCAGACCTTTGAGTTGGTATTCTTTGAGCTGAGCCATCAGCATCTTGGGCTGTCCGATCGTTAATGTGGTGCTCAGTGAAGTTGGATTTTGGAAATTCAGCTCGTCAGAGTCAACTAACAGGCAAGTGAGATGAATAGAAGACGGTAGCTAAAATTGAAGAGCTCACGGTCCAAAGGAACGGATGACGGCCCAGATGCAACTTGTACGGTTTCCTCCTCTTCTTGCACTTGTTGCGATCGGTTTTGGGCAAGTTTCAATGGTTCTTTAGTCTTTCTGACTGTCGCAACCTGATTGTCAAACTCTTGAGCTCGGGCCCTAGCAAGAGCAATAGCCTCCTGAGCATTGGCCCTAGCATGGCGGTGGAGATTGGTTTGGTCCTCTGAGAAGAGTTTGGATGAAGAGACGAGACAAGAAATCGAAGTTCGCTCACCATCATCAAAATTTATCTCAGGCAGAATACCACCACCATCAGGTAGGTTTGCGCCAGCAGGAAGCGGCAACTGCTCTCCATCTCCTTCTAGCTCCATGGCTAGAAACGTACTTCAATATTTATCCGTCGATTGAATCGTCAACTCACTCTTTAATTTGTTACCCACAAAGTGACTATATAGTTCCGTTTGGCTGATCAAAAATTCCAGTTTACGAGCTTGTCTAGCGGCTTCCCGCTTCTCCTCCTCAATCTTCAGGCGGTCCATTGCTTCTTTCTGCTCGCGTTTCCGAACATCACGTTCCTCTTTCTCATTTTTTTTCCAAAAAGCTTGCATTTCACGCGCAAGACGTCTGCCCTTGGTCTGAGTATCCCTCTGTACCTTCCTCTGCTTACTGTAAGGCTTGCGGGCTTGTATGGAAGCCGTCCGAGCCGTGCGCTCGAGTTGTGCCTGCCGGGCTTGGTATCCCGAAAGCATTAAACGATAAACCTACAAAAGCGTGAAATCTCGGACTGATATTGGGAAAATGACTTTAATGACCTTGGAAACGTCACGCTTCGCGATACTGGTCCAGACCTTGCGCTGCGTCTCCTCCAGCGTCTTCACACAATCTAACATTAAAGCATCATCCATCTTTTCTGCCTTCTTCAAAGGAGGAATAGGCTCATCGAGTTCGTAAATAGAAGATACGGTAGGAGCAGGTGATACGGGGTGGGAACAGGCTGGAGTAACATCTCCAACCACAGAAGGAGCATGCGAAGTAAATTCTGCTTCAAGTTCGGGCACAAGACCAAGTTTCTTCTTTGAGCTAGCTTTCTTCTTCCCACCTTTAGGAGTGGCGGATAAACTGTCGGGCGTAGGCTCTCTAATTTGTCTATCATTGCCTTTGGTCCTGAAACCTGGAACTTTAAGCACGAGAGGAGTATCAGCCACCGACTTTTCCAAGTCATCGGCGACACCCGCAGCATCTTTGTCAATTTTGCGTTTCTTGTGGGCAGGTCCACGTAGCACGCCTTTTCTAGGGACTTCGAGGTCACTCCCAGAATCGGAATCTGCAGACAAGACGGCACGCTTGGATGCAACCTTGGCCTTGCCCTTTCCCTTGGATGGGACATCGTCAAAGACAGGATCGCTGTCCTCATAAACAAAACGCTCCAACTCGAGAGCCGCATCTTCAGCATCGAGGCGGCGACGTCGTTCTTCTCTGGTGCGACCTTGTTCCTCACTGTGACCATTCTCTGAGGGTGAAAACTCACGGCGAGCGTCTACACTAGGATCGATAAGAATGTCGGGGGGTGGAGAGGGTGGTGGAAGGGGAATATTAGCTATACGTCCCGCGTAGTGATGAGACAACCGTTGAGCAGTCAAAGTATTCTGGTCCTGCGAGATTGGTTCGTTAGAACCAAAAAAAGGCAAAAAGGACGAGAGAAAGAGAAAGCACGCACTATAATGCTCGTTTCAAACCATTTATCAAGCTGTTGCTGGTGCTTCATGGTGTACCGCTTGTACAGCTCAAGATCATCGTTCCAGATGTCTCCACAGTCATCAAGGTCTGAGGAAATGAGTTGATGGTCGTCCGCAAGCTCTACGTCATAAAGGTTGAAATTGGGATCAGTGTCCTCAGTCTGCTTTGCACGTTTGGAACTTTTGCGAGGGGGAGCCTAGGGATGCGTCAGAGTGAGAAAAGCAGGGATGAGTGATATGGGACGACTTACGCGTCGTGAGGTAGTGGAGGAGTGGGAAGAATCATCATTGGTATTCTTCCTGCGCTTGCGGGTAAGGGAGTCTGGGTTGTCCGGAGACATGTATCTGGGATGCTGAAGGTCTGGATAGGCATCGTGACCAGGGAGGGATGTTTCGCGAGGCCATTCAGGGAGGACTGGCTGGGGTGGAGTGTGGAGGACGGCAGAGAGCTGAATGTGGTCGGTGTCGGGCTCGGAGTGATGGCGGGGGAGCGGGAAGGGAAGGGGATCGTCGTTGAGAATGCGGGAGAGGGACATGTGTGGAAGAGAAGAGCGATAGCCTCGTGGGATGCGGGGCAGCCACGACAACGGGACAGCACCTCAAATATCTCTGCGACGACCAATTTGGTAAGTCACCAGGCGTCGAGTCTGTGGCCGTCACTCATCAAGTTTTCATATTCTGGCTACTGATACTACTCTTCGCTAAACCTCATCAGGGTACAACATCAGTTCAGGTCGCACTTTCTCTTCAAACTCCTCAGCCGTCAACAGCCCCAGTGCCACCGTCGCCTCTTTCAGTGTCGTGCCCTCCTTATGGGCTTTCTTTGCGCATTTGGCAACATCTGCACAGAAAAACCTTGTCAGGTCGCTACCGCAGCACCTCGCACCACTCACTATCGTAGCCGAGGTGACTGTTCAGAATCGTCGCAAGCATCAGAGATTCATTCAGCAACGAATTAATACGCTTCTCGTTGGCCTTAATCCCCACAACACAGTTCTTCGTGAACGATTGCGCTCCTAACCATGAATCACCAATCAGCATTCGTCCATGCAACCTCCAGCTGTCACCTACCATCACTGATGAGACGGATGCTTTGCAGCACATTCTTAATGATCACAGGCTTGAACACATTCAGCTGAGACGAAAATAAATGAGCCTTCTGGTTCTTCCACTATGATCAATTAATATTCCAACCTCGAACTGTCCACCAGCCCCTGCAACACTAACCGCAGTCTGGTTCCCCATCACCTGTGCGGCAACCATAGTCAATGCCTCACATTGCGTGGGATTCACCTTTCCAGGCATAATACTACTTCCAGGTTCGTTTTCAGGCAAGCTCAATTCTCCTAGACCACATCGAGGTCCAGATGCCAAGTATCGAATGTCATTCGCAATCTTCATCAACGAACACGCAATCACATTCAGTGCGCCATGTGCCTCTACGAGCGCATCGTGAGCAGCCAAAGCCTCGAACTAGAATATCATTCTTATCATTGGCGTCAAGTCAGCTTTACACGTCACTTGCTTTGTTGGGAGCCGTCTTGAACTCGAGTCCAGTCAGCTTGGAAACCTCTGAAGCAAACTTGACGTCGAATCCTTTTCTAGTATTTAGACCCTGACGCAACCGCATCAGAAATTGGAAACATCAGTTATGAAGATGACACGAACTGTTCCAACAGCGGTGCCGCCTTGAGCCAACAAACTGAGTCGAGGTAGGACACTTTGAGCACGCTCAATTCCATTTGAGAGTTGCTGCACATATCCGCTGAACTCTTGTCCAAGAGTCAATGGTGTAGCATCCTGAGCCCATTTATATCACCCACACTGCTGAGAGAAGTGGTATATCAGATGTACTTGCAAGTGAGTTCGGCCAATCTTGATTATGTTATCAAAGTCCTTTGCCTTTGCGTCAAGAGCATTGCGAAGTTCTGTGAGAGCAGGGATGAGGCGATTGTTTATTTCGTCAACGGCAGCGATGTGCATTGCAGTGGGGAACCTAAAACACGAATTAGCTGACGACTAAAGTAGATAGACGCATGCGTACGTGTCATTACTGCTTTGACTTCGGTTGACATGATCATTTGGATGCACAGGCGTCTTGGAGCCAAGCTGTCCTCCGAGAATTTCAATGGCTCGGTTAGAAATCACCTTCCAATCGATGTTCAGCTCTCCAAGACATCCAGAATCCCTGACATGAACCCACCTCGTTCGCGTTCATGTTACTCTGGGTACCACTTCCAGTCTGGAATACGACTAACGGGAAATGGCCAAGCAGTTTCCCGGAAATGACCTGTAAACAAAACCGTTCACGACGTTCAGACCTCACAAGCGATTCGCTAATACTCACATCATCGGCGGCCTGCTGTATAGCTTCCGCAATTTTAGGATCCAAACCATACTCGATATTTACTCTAGCTGCAGCCTTCTTGATGATGCCAAAAGCTTTGATGAGAGGAGGAGGCAGGCGCTCAGTCGAACCACCAATATCAAAATTTTGGAGAGACCTGCCCATGAATTACTTAAGTCGGCTGCATCTCACCTCGTCCCTATACCTCGCCTCACCTCTGAGTCTGAGCACCCCAATAGCGATCGGCAGGAACCTCAAGGTCACCGAAGGTGTCACGTTCTACACGATACCTTTGCGGATTCTAGTGGAGGTTTTAATTTCCTAGAAATGCCAAGAGATATTCCAGCGCACCATGCGGGTTGCAGTTGAGAAATAGCTCAACCTAGATGCTCTCAAGGAGTGAGATATCTAAGAGACTGATCAGTGTCACGTGCACGGAAATAGTACATGGTTCACACCTGCCGGAAAGCTGCAGTGGTATACATGAACAGAGTGAGCATTCCTTTCAAAATTGTTTATGTGGATTCCCGAGGTTTTACGTTGAGGTCACATGACTCAGTCTTTTTTTCAGGTTTTATACCAAGCGAGGTAGCCTAAACAGGGCCCGACATTAGGGGTGTATTACCAAAGGGATGTGACGATAGGAGGAGGGACACATGATTCAGTTATAGACATTTGTGAGATTGATTAGTCGGGTTGAAGTACAAAAATAATCTATGATCAAACTTGTGTTCTCATAATGCTGATGTGGCATTTGTATATATACTGTCAGGCACTAGGCGCCCAGTCTGTTTGTTGTGGACTCTTCTTCTAAGGACGTTCTCAATAAAATATTCACCGGCCTGTACCAGATTAATACGAAGTCTAGATAGCAAGTACGATGGACCAACCTTGTAACTGCTTCTCACGAGCGGGCCGCTTGCAACATAGAGGAAACCCATATCTTCTGCAACCTTTCGCCATCTATCAAACTCTGCCGGTTCCACATAGCGTTCGACTTTCATATGCCGCTTTGTCGGCCGCATATACTGCCCGAATGTTATAACATCAACATGAATTTTGCGTAACTCTGAAGGAGATCAGATATGAGAAGATAAAAAAATATGGGGCACACCTTTTAAAGCTGCCATAACCTGTTCTTCAGTTTCACCCACACCAAGCATTATACTTGTCTTTGTGACAAGAACACCTTCCTTCTTGGAGTGCTCTAGAACGCGCAGGCTCTGGCGAAAGGTCGCACGACGATCACGAACATAGGGAGTCATCTCTTCGACCGTTTCAATGTTGTGAGCATAGACATCAAGACCAGACTTTGCGACGAGCGAAACATGTTCAAGGTTGCCTGCAAAGTCCCCTGTCAACGCTTCGACTAGTATGTGGGGAGCCCTACGTGATGTGAGCATAGATAGTTGGAAAACGGAAAGCGGAGGCGAACTTCTGTTTGATTTTACTGATCGTTTCGGCGAAATGCCGTGCACCCCCGTCAGCAAGATCTAGGTGAAAATCATAGGCGAGACTTGAGACACAACGCATAGAACGCTCGTACCATCTCTATCGACGCTTGTAAGGACGATATAACCAAGACCCCATCTACTAATGGCTTCAGCGGTGTTCTCTGGCTCATGAGGATCCAATGGAGGGGGAGCTCGAGAAGTCTTGACGGCGCAGAAACGACAGCCTCGAGTACATGTATCACCCATCAACTAATCTAAGTAAATGACCAAAAATGCAGCGATGTAAGTGGATATACCATGATAGTAGCCGTAGCTTTGCTCCGAGCTTCCGCATCGGTTGCAGCTGATCCTCCACCCCAACAATCACCAATATTGGGACATCGCGCCTCTTCACAAACGGTATGTAGATTGAGGCCTCGTAGGTCCTTCTTAATCCTTGCGTATGAGCCACCAGCAGGAATGGAAGTTTTGAGGAATGAAGGCAGTCGAGGTCTAATGGATTTCTACATGGTTAGAAGACATTATCTCAAGTTTGAAAAACAGACGCTTTTGTATTCCCCAGGACAACTCGGTCAGAACTGTCAGGTCCGTCACCAGCTACGAAGTCGCTTAAAGTAGGTCCAGTCTCAAGCTTCTGGCTGAATTTCGAGCGTGAGGCCGAAGCCGAAGCCGAAGAATCAGAAGATATCGCTGCAGTTGCAAAGGAACGAGTCCAACATGTCACAACCCTTCGAGTGCTACGCAGTGCAACCGACATTCCGATAATGACTTGAGCGACTGGATACAGTTTCCATTTTCCGCCACTTGGACAACACAGCCAAATAAGTCTTATTAGAGTAAAGACATACTTTTTTAAAAACACTTTGCCGTCTATCCTTATTTGTTTCAACTGCTAGGAGTCATTCTATGAATGTTGTGTCCCAGTGTCAAGGAGAGATCCTATTGAAGATGAAGACATGCACATTGTGTTATTTTCTATTTTTTTTATATTTTATTTTATTATCATTATGTAACCTCTGTATGCCTTCAGGGTCTCCTCTGTTCTCTGAGGATCCAGGTAATCATTCTGGACTTTGATGGTTCATGAAAAAGAAGTGTGTGTGGACTTGATAAAGGAACATGTGTATTTGTGTTATAAGGAGCTCTTCTGTATAGGTGTTACTCAGTGACAGAGTGTACATTCCTTCCAGCAGTTCAGTCCCCCAGATGGCATCCTCTTCTAAAGTAAAGAGCAGATGCAAAGGAAATTTACCATGGTGATCATCCTGATCCACAAGTAAATGCACAAATGCACAGTTCCAAAGGACAATCAAAAATGTGAATGGGTGACTTGACAACAATATTAGTGAGAGGTATTAGGTAAAGTACAACCCCCATCATCCCACCCTAGGTGGTGGTAAGAGGAGTCCATGTGATGCAGTCATCCGTGGGAATTTAAAGTACCTTCAACTCAGCCAGCAAATCTGCTGACATGAATTCTACATCCACTACTCTTCAAGTCTTGGCTCGTATCTACACCAGTGCAGAATATGCCTTTCAAAATATCCCTGGCTCAGCTGTCATCCAACGCTATGTCAAGAGTTCTCACCAGAATGACCCTGGTAGGACCATTCTTGAGCTTATCTTGCTCATATTCGCCATCCGCACCCTTTTTCAGTCCAAGACTCGTGCAGACAAGCACTTTATCCGCTTTTCCGACAAGGTCTGTTTTGTTTGTTTTTTTGGGATTAAAAAATACAATTCATGTTCAGGAAATTGATGAATTAGTGGATGAATGGACGCCAGAGCCCTTGGTACAACCCCTCACAGCTCAACAAGAACGGGATTTGGCTTCAATCCCTATTATTCTCGGTCCTAATGGTCCCAAACCCAAGTTGATGTCCACAGGCAAAACAGTAGTCAATCTGGCCAGCTTCGATTTTGCAGGCTTGTCTGGAAATGAGGAAGTCAAGGACCGGGCAGTAGAGGTTCTGAGGAAATACGGTTTAGGGAGCTGTGGGCCGCCCGGTTTTTATGGTACACTGGGTATGCATATTTCTCAGTACGCACACACATGCACTTTTTGAGCTTTGCAACTTTCCAGATGTGCATATACAATTGGAGCATGACATTGCCGATTTCTTGGGCACAGAAGCGGCCATCCTGTACTCTCAAGGGTTTTCGACCGTCTCCTCCGTCATTCCCGCGTTCTGTAAACGTGGTGACATCATTGTTGCTGACCGTGGTGTCAACTTCGCAATCCAAAAAGGCATCCAGATATCACGCTCAACCGTCCGGTGGTTCGATCATAACGATTTGAAGAGTCTTGAAGATGTGTTGGAAAGTGTCGAAAAAGAGAGAAAAAAACGACGTGGTCCTTTGACTCGTCGGTTCATCGTGACTGAGGGTATTTTTGAAAAAGATGGTGCAATGGTGGATTTACCCAAACTCGTAAGATGCTTGAATTTTTTTTTACCTGCTCACCTTTCTTATAAAAATAGATTGATATCAAATTCAAGCATAAATATCGTCTTGTTTTGGACGAAAGTGTCTCTTTTGGTACCGTTGGAAGAACTGGTCGTGGGTTGACCGAACTTTACAATGTTCCTGTAAGTAACACCCTTTTCTGCGGGAAAGAAATTTAAATGTCAAATCAAGGCATCGAAAGTCGACATGCTGATCGGTTCTGTTGCCAATGGACTTTATTCATGTGGAGGGTTTTGTGCTGGTTCACAAATCGTCGTGAAACATCAGGTATGGGTTTTCGTGTTAACAATCTCTAACCTTCTTAAGATGAATTCTTTCCTTTTTCTCGAAACGGTATAAAGCGCATCAACGGTCTTTCATTTGTCTTTTCGGCCTCGATGCCGGCACTTTTGTCTGTTGCTGCCTCGGAGGGAATCAATATTCTTCGTAACACGCCTTCAATTCTTGCAACACTTCAGGAAAATGTTCAAGCGGCTCGTGTGATCTTGGATCGATTGGAATGTATCACTATTCCTTCTCATCCTGCTTCACCGATCATTCATATTTACATCAAAAGCAAACCATCGCCAAAAACAGCTGATACAGGGAACAAGAACAAGGACAATCAACAAGATGATGACGAAGAAGAAGAAGAAAGGCTGTTGCAAGATGTGGTGGATGAAGTTCTTGTTCAAGGGGTCATGATCACGAAAGCAAAACGACTTCCAGGTCAGGAAGTAGTTAAAAGTAGGCCAAGTATCAGATTAGCGATGACGAGTGGGTTGACAAGGAAGGAAACGGAAAAGGCAGTGGGTGTGATTAAGAATGGGTTGGTTAAGATACTTGGGAGCGGTACGAAGAGACGTTGAATAATACAACTACTATCTTCTAAATCATTCTATAGACTACTGAATAGATGCTGGTTGTGATCAATTCAAGACGTGCTCGAATCATGATCATGGTTGCACCGTATGATTATGAGATCTAAGGTTCCAAAACAATTTTCGGTGGTACATGGATGGGAGTTCTCTCCCAGAACTTCCTGCAAATGGTAGAACTCATTGTCTTACTGCCTGTTTCATTGGGTGCTATCATTTTGACTCAAGACATCGCTCGCTCACCCCTCAGCTATCTCATATTTCTCCACCCAGAGGATACTATGGTCATCAATCTACCTGTCTGCAAAACCCTCATAACGGTAATCGACCATACTCTCGTCACAAGGAGCTCCCCAGCCGCAACCCTTGATTGATGGCTCGGTGGAACCTCGTATAATTCCTAGCTGGGTTTCTTGGGTTGAAAGTGGACTTGATTATCTCACCCACCCACTCACTTTTTTCAAGAAATTCAGGCACAAATGACTTGAATGTTTTTCTTACTATCAATCACTAAAGCAACAGTTGAACAGCATCCAGTATGGGTCCATTTTCGAATTCAAATTCTTTGGCAAAACGATGGTCACTATCTCTTCTTCTCCTGTCGCCTCCGACCTTCTCAGAGGCTACTCCATCCAAGCCCATGTTCAGCGCAGATACTGTCCATCTCTTCAGTGGAATCACATGAGCAATGATTGAGTTTAGTACGTATTTTCAATTCTGGTGGGAAGAGTGGCCCCATTCACCCTACCCTGTCCAATTATCTGCAATCTTACATAAGGGCTTAGATTTATCGGCCCCCTTATGCTTCACTCCATGAATTACCGAAAAATCTATGATACATTTTCTCGGCCCCATGTTTTCCTCTCAATACTTATGACAACTTCATGACCTTCGAGCACGGCTCCCCCGTAATTGCACGTCTTAGGTGCAACCGCTGCTCGCGATGCCTTGTACACAGCATGGAATCACCATATCGTTGAGCATACTCCCACTTGATCTAGCGTGCGGAGAGGAATGTATATCTTATCATGGAATTTTGTGCAGGCAGAGATTTGACGAATTATATTGAGGAACGAGGACGCGTTCAAAATTGCAGTATATTTTATCTACTGGTCTACTCAGTGTTATCCAGAAGGGCTAGACGAAATAGCAGTACGGAGTCCCCTAAGGCAACTGGGTGAGCTTTCCGCAACTTCTCAATCTTTGCTTCAATATTTTTGATTCGAAACTGCTGCAACTCGTATACCATTTCTGCGTCATAGTATATGGTGACATCAAGCCAAAGAACCTGTAACTCAAACCCGCTCATCCAGAAGAACTGGCATGGGGACATCCGCTCGGTGTACCTACTCTTGAAGTCGCTGATTTCGATTTTGCACGATCATTGTCTACAACGCTGTGTGATTCACCGTACATTTTGTCTCTGACTCGTTCCTGTTAGCCCATGGCTTTGCCACAGCTACTTAGGCTGCACATGGCACCGGAAATACCATAAGAACTGTGATACAAAGGCGGATTTATGGTCCGTTGGTGCGGTATTCTACAAGATGGCAGTTGTGAACCACCATTCAGGGCGAACACGCGAACCGCATCAAGTTACCTGACTCTCCTCGCAGGACTGCTGCTTCCAACAGCGGAGGACTAGAAGTACAATTTGTGCCCGAGGATGTCAAGCAAATCATTCGCTCACTTCTCAAACGGTAGCCAGTTGTTCTTCAATTGCAATGCGACCGCAAAAAGTAGATTTCCGAAGGGTATGGAACCCCAGTCTTCAATGCAAGGATCTGCAGATGGTGAAGTTCACGTTAACTCCAGCACATGGCTTGGAAGGCCACCAACGCCGCAACACCACAAGATCATCAGAGGTTCTAGTTCTGAAAGCCATGATCTCTCCCGGTCGAATCAATTTCCGTCGGCCTTTTGAAGCTCAGAACATTCACAAGAGGTGCCACAATTTGTGTGGATAGGAATCTGAGGGATGCAAAGCCATGTTCCCTCGAGCAAGGGTTATCAGTGAGAAGATGTCATTCTTGAATATAGATGATCAGAGGAAAGCTGGGAGACCGCTTTCAGCAGAGAAATCATTTGTCCCTGGTGGTACAGAAGAGGATGGTCATTTGAAGAAAGAATATGTGCTTGTAGATGATACACAAGCTGTAGAATTATAACTGCGTTGTCGATGGTGCGTATACTGGGCCCCGATATGCCAACGAAATGTCATTTGTTCCGTAGAACTATCGTTGCATCCACGAAGGCCATTACACGGATTCCACCAACACCATTAACAGAAGATTACCCGCCAGATGATGATGTGAATATTCTTACTGGTGCAGGACACAACACCAACAGTCAAATTTTCCCTCCTCCGCCTCATGCTGCTGCACCTCCGTTGTCCTCACCATTGTCCAATATGGCTTTTTGTGCGGCATCAAATGCATTTCATCGTGCACTTGATCTTGCATCCAAGAAAGCCTCCGGTGCATTCCGTCATTCGTATTCTCACTCGGTTTCCACGTATTTGCAGTCGAGTGCTATTTCCTCACCTGCATGTAGATGGTACCGTTGGTGGTGATCATAATGGGGAGAGAGATCTGATGCAAGATAGTCTATTAGCTGGACTGGAGGAATTGGCACAGAAGATGAAATGTATATGCATACGTCTCCCCTTTTCTTGTTAAATGGCACCTGTATTAACATGACTGTCGGACCTTTGCCTGATTACAATCAAATTTGCGAAACGGGAGGGCAAGCCCGAAAACACACCCAAAGACGGCAAGATGCGGATAACGAGGTAGGGTATAATGCTGTAACGCATGTCGCTGTATACATGCTCCTCATGTCATTCTCGTGGAAAGGGATCAACATGTTCAAGAGGTAATAATGCAGTGGTGACTCTTCCAAGTACCTTTGATTTGTCTGTGAAGGATTTTATGATGGTAAACTGACCTAGTCTTTCCTTCTAATGGTGACATGTCACTTTTTCCCCATCTCTCTCAGCTTAAAAGCATAGAATCACCGGATAACTATCTACCCGTTGAACTGGTTCAAGGAACACTTCATGATATGCCGTGAGCATGTCGGAGTTGTCAAGACTTAGCTGCCAGCGCAATACGGGGGCCCCAAAGCTTGGTTGGATCAAGCCATGTATGATCGTGCACTCGTACTTGTAGATTCTTTTGCTGTAAGCCCCCCAAGGTTGAATCTAACTTTTTTCAGAGGATCAAGCATCAAGTCCTGATGAGTGTGAAAAGTTGTACAAAGAGAGTTTATCGTGCCCTCCTAATCATGGACAACTGGAACAAGAGCTGATGACAGAACCTTCTCCAAAGCATGCGAAGGAGTCTGGGAAAGGATAACCGGAGGCATACAAGCAGGCATGGTCGGTTTTTGAGCATCACTCGAGCAATTGTTAGAGCAGATTCCGGAGGGTGAAAAAGTATCAGTGAGTTTCGGACATCGACATCCAGGGACTGGCAACATTTGAATTTATGAAATACTTTTATATAACTTTCCTGACGTGTTAGTTGGCAGAACTTTTCTCGCGCTATGGACGGAGGAAAGACACCTAGACAAGTAGCAAGTCGAGTGCAAAAGTATTTTGAGAAAAAAACGGTATAGAGCGGTCATGATCCAGAGCCTAATGTAGATTGATTATATCATTCAGTGCAATTAGAGATTAATTCGAGACTTCTAACAGATGAGCAACAGGTCATAAGGTGCCCTTTTTGGTCAATTTAAGTACTAGTGACTATAGTTTGTTGCTGTTGGAGATGGAAGAGGTGAAATGGAAGTAGAACTTATAGAGGGGCTAGAGAGGTTGAGTGGGGGAGGAACGTAAAGGGTAAAGGGACTATGAGTAGAGTGGTCATTGATTTGAACGGGATTGAAAATGGCTTCGATGAGAGATTCCGTTGTGGGATAAGCTATGGAAGGTGGTGGGGGTGGGATGGGGTCATCCGTAGGTGGAGTTGAGGAGGAGGAAGGGGTGCGGGAGACTTGGAGGTAGGCCGAGAGGCCGTTGAGAATTTCTGCCTTTGGAAGAGGTGGGGGGATGTAAGAGGTCTGGCCTGAGACAAAGTCAAGTTGGATGGTGAGCTGGAGAGGGATGAGCGAGAGAGGGATAAGAAGGAAAATGAAAGGACCTTGAGGGTAGCATTTGTCTTGCTGTCTCGCAGGAGATAGCGACGCTGGACAGGACCCTGGCCAACGTAGGCACTGAGATTGAGATTGAGGGCGCCGAGGGGATGGACGTGGAGGTGTGGGTCGGAGGGGCGGTGGATGACAGAGAGCTTGAGGGGTGAGGGAGAGACATGGCCGGTGAGCCTGTCAAGGTCGAGGCGGATGGGAGTGGAGAGGTGGTGGTTCCAGCAGACAGAGTGGCCCTTGAGGGGATGGAAGAGGGTCGAACTGCGTGAGTGCTTGAGCTTGCAGGAGACTGCAAAGTGGCCAGAGAGAAAGGGGACAGCGTCGAGCTGGTGGATGGTGATGTTGGCGGTGAAGGAGGCGTGGTTAGGGAATAACATTGGTGAAGACTTGGTAGTAGCATTGACAAGGTTGGTCACATTGACAGGATCAGTAACATTGACATGACCAATCGAAACGAACGCGATGATCTATTCTTTGTATGCACAAAATGCGACCATGCATTCAGCGATCCACTATTGGACGATTGTCCAGCCATCATATTGATCGTCCATGCGCCAATGCACCCATGCACCCATCCCGGGAGAACTGGGAAGTGTAACTGACAAATGATGTCACGAAAGATGAATTGACAAGGATACAAAAGATTCAACTTGAACATGTAGCGCTTCTAGTGTGGCAGTTATTGGAATTTGACCATCACGCAGGCCTGTGCAATGATGGTGATGTGATATCTTTGGTTTGTATAGGTAGTACAATTTCATTCACTATCTGTTTGCCTCGCGAGTTCATAAATGATTGTGAAATTGGACTGTCTATGTTTGCAAGACTGACAGCAACGTATGACGAGATGATAATAATAAACCAGCTTCAACTATTTCTAGGTATGGTATGGGATACACCCAGTATGGGCGATTAATCTCCCAAGAAGAATCATCTTGATATTCTATGGATCACTCTTGAACTCAGTCTCGGAGAGAACAAATTCCGGGTGTGATGTGTGAAGGGAAACAAAGAAAACCTATCACAAAGCGATGAGTACCGGGCCATGCCTGCGCACCAATTTGAAAAAGAAATAATCTGCCACATATACAGATCTGAAATCCATTTGCGTCGACATCTTCCATCCTTTTGCAAATAATGCTTGCAGTCATAATACACTCAAAGACGTGGAAGCATTCCCTTGCATTCTCTTCGATGGGCGGCGGTGGAAGATCCTCCGATCTTATTGCTGAAATTTCGAGACAAGAGACTTGCCTTACAAAGGTAGCATGTATGTACGATAAGACACTTGTCAGAATTATGCAAAAATAACATGAGTGTTTGTTGACTATGATACAATTTTTGCTTTATGAACCCTGCATGATTTTAAGTGTGAATTATATACGGTATGAGCCAACAGCTTTGGCAACGAAGAACCTGGAAATCAGTACAAAAATAGCGCTGGATAAAGCGCATACCTGAGCAGGAATATTAGGTCACGAAAATAAGAACAATAAATTGATGGAACTGACTCCGGTAAATACAATAGGGCGCCTTTTAACATGAAGAGATGTCAATCTGTCACCAGTGAAATGAGCAAATTATACTCACTCCCAGTGATAGTCTGTTGTGAGAAGAGCACCAGCTATCGGTGTTGCTGAATCAGTCAGATTAGAACCACGATATTCGAGGATAAAGGCTATCTCATACAAAAAAGTGCAGCGACTCCTGAGATAATGTTGATCATGAGTTGTAGTCTGAGATCAAGATTAAGTGTACCTGATAATGCAAATGCAATACCCATTCGAGCACCAATTTCCTCGACTGTTTCGGATAATGAAGCTTTGTTTAGGCGGAATGAGTTCAGTACACATGAAACTGATATATCTACGAGGGTGTCTTACCGATTGCCGGGGGTACCAGGGCGACATCTCACCAGAATAAGCGTGATTTTTTACCAGTGGAGAAGCTATGACATACTTGCACCGGAGATAAAACCGAAAGCAACAGCAAATAAGATATACCCTGTCGAAGACTTGACAAATGAAAGACAAAAAATGCTGATGGCCATTCCGAAAGCGCAGATGACGTTGAGGTTAATCACTCCCACTATTGAACACAGAAGTGGGATGAACGTCCGTCCCACAACGGAAGTTCCATTCAATATAGAAATCTGGGACACATCGAGGTTCAGAGCACCAGAACATTGAGGAGACTAAACTCACATAGTAGAAGGCCGTTCCTCTATTAATGCCTTGCAACTCGGCACTCAACTGGATGAAAAACCCGGGAAAGAACATTGTAAAGTTTGACAGAATGGCCCTGAATGTTTCATCAGAGTCACAAAACAATCATTGGCACACTGGACAACTTACGCAATTACCATAAGACCATATGCCGGATTCCGAAATAATCTCGTAACGGGAACCTTGGATTTTGATACAGTATTACAGGATTGACTTGTACGCATCATTACATTGGCGAGAACGAAGCACGCGCTGTTTATCCCTGCGCTGATACGAACGCCACCATGAAAGCCAATGTGAGAGTGAAAAAGGTGATTAAGGATAATTGGATGGACGGTTGCGCCTGGATAAGTATAATTAGAAGGAATAAATCCATGATCTGGAAAACTGACCTGTAGCTGTTCCAGCTGCAACAATGCCCAAGGCAAGAGCACGATGACGTTTGAAATGATGGGAAACTACCGCCAAAGCTGAATAGCTGAATCAGCCACGAAATAGTAATCTAGCATTTCAGGAGACCCACAAGGAATATAGACAATTCCAGAAGCAAATCCTGACCCAACCCCGTGTGCAAGGAAGACCTAGGAATAAAGTTAGCAATGCTGCAGCCACTTGGAACAATATGAGCCGCACCTGATACCACTCATTCTCATGACTCAAAGAGAGCATGAAGACTAGATATTCATAAGCGAGCGTGATTAACATTCTGAAAATCTGCTTACCGGATAATGAGTGTAATAATGTTCCAACTATCATCATATGGTGGCTTTTCAAGTTGTCGTCAGCTCATTCCCTCGTTCGGCTGATCAAGGCGTACAAGTAGCCGCGGTCAAAAAGTCGGCCGACCAAGGGGCCCATGGTGAATATCAGGAATAATTGAATACCACCAATCCATCTACTCAAAATGCATGAGCGGATGTCATAGATAATGATTATCTCTACCCACCCTATCTGAGTTGGTGAAAATTTCGTCAGATAAAACCGAACGTAGAAGTCTGTTTCTCGATGAGCTGACGACAAGTGTCATACCTTGAAACATGGTCATTACTGTTGAACCACCAGTCATTCGAGTCCGACACAGGAAATGGTTGTGTGCTCACCCTTGATAAGCCCCAAAGGAAATATTGTATCTGTCCTCATCAATTGATATTCCTTTTCTGTTAGAAAACTAAAGTACGCACCCAAAGCTACCAAACTGGATCAAAAATCTGAGAAGAGGATTAGTTAATGACATTGAATGGGAATGCTCATCCTACACGCCAGCCAAGGTGAGCCACGCTCGTTGTCCGTCCTCTGCACTGATCATGTTCTCCCCTACCGGAGGCTTTTTTTCTGTACCTTCTTCGACAACTGAAATGTCATTGATATACGGTCTGCAGGGCATGTTCGGGATGGACGATACAGCGAATAAACAGGTGGGAGGGGGCCCGCCAGAGAGAAATGCAGAAAAGTTTAAATACCAGGAGGGATTCGGGCATCTCAGAAGATCTCAAGGGTATGACGCTTTCTGCACTGGTTTCAACTGTTTAACATGAGAGATCCGCTGGCAGATTCACCTCAATGGAGTCACGACATCCTCCGAGATCGGATTAATTGTCGTAGTTCCATTCATTGATCCGAGTCCTTCCCATGCACTAGAAAGATTGAAAATCTAATGGTTAGCGACACGTCGCGTAGGACTTCTTGCACACAGGTTAATCAAAAGAGCGGGGATTCGGTGCGAGTTCTTTGTTCGCCAACAGGGAGGCCTAGCTAAAGAAGGAGATCCAGCCGAATTCAGATATAAAATGCTGTGCTTACGAAACGCTATCAGTTCTTTAGTAAGACAGTAATGTTGGGTATACTTGTCAAAGATACGCAGTCATTTTCTACAGTATAATAACGGCACTATGCCATAAACGACTGAAGTTCACCTGACTTTAGCCAAGGTTAATGTCGGTAGGCGTGTGCCTGACATGAAATGAAATTGGAAGTATGGTAAGAATAGACACATGTCCGTATCGGAGTCTAGTACCCGCGTCCGGATACTTAATTTCGTGCCTAATTGAAATTGAAATTACGAGAATAAAAATGGCTCACCGACTTATTCCTGACCTGGTTGAGACTTCCTTCTCTTATCAGCGGAAGCAAAGCAATACACCATATTAAGATCAAAGCACTCCTGGGCCGTTTACCGATAGGGCATGTTACTTGTTCAATTAGGCCAAGATTTGACGTTAACATGTGGATACTTGCAAGGCTTGAGATTAATTACTAATTATAGATGATCGCAGGCTAGCTACAATGTTTTGATTCGCATCATACATTACATATCACGTTCTTCACGGTGATACAGTTGGCGAGAAAAACATTTGGATGATTTGGGATCCTCGTTACATGATCTTGGTCACGTCATCTAATTTTCAAGATGACATTCCACCTTCATCATATGGTTGCCGACTGTCCTAAGTCCTTTGGCCGCCAATCGATGGGATCTTGGCTAGTTTCCGAGTTCCCTGACACTCTAACAGAAAATGAAAACTTGTATCCCTGCTGATATTCATGAAGACAGTGTGGAAGCATTTCTGACGACCCCCCAAGTTTGTTTCTCATGAGTTAGTAATCTTGCAAAGTGATGACTTCCTCTCTTCCTCACACCGCCTTTGATAAGAAGCTGCCTCAACTAATTAGTCAAAAACAAATGTAAAAATAAGTGAGCCAACCAAACACTCGTGATACTTGGCTACAATCCCCTGAGGCCGTTTCGAGGGGTCTAGCTTCAATAACATTTGATTAAATGCAGCTCAATTAACGTGACGTCTTGAGAATTTAGTATACCCAAAGGTCGTGGGAACTTGGTGCTCTAACATCTTTCGACTTTGATGGTTTCTTGGCTGTCCGGGTCGTCCAGGAGCTGCATTTCATCTCTCCAACAAATTGATGTGTTCTTTTGGCTGTCCAGAAACATTTTCTTGTTCCACGGTTTCCAGCTGAACAGCGTTGATTAGGAAGGTATGTCATCTCACAAACAGTTCCTTCCCCTTCAAACATTATACAGGAAGACTTCCCAAAAGCGGAACGTCCATCATTGATCCTTTGATCCTTTACAACATCAACATGGACTATCATCAGCGTAAAGTCGAATTTGTGTCTCATGGAACTGGGTCGTCTGTGCTGCACGTCAACGCTGTCGCACTCGTCGCGCCAGCCTCTCTGCTGCTTTTCAAGTGTCGCCAGTCTCCTCGCCTCCTCGTCCAGTGGATGCTGCTTGTTCTTCCCCTCCTCCTGGCTCTCACCTTCTTTGCTGCTGCTCCTCTCCTTCTTGCTGCTTTCCTTGCTATCCCTGCCTGCTTGCTGCCCTCTCAATCCATCCAGTTGCCCTCCTACACCAGTCATCCCACTCTTCATCTCCCTGCCCTCTCCCTCTACAGAGCTCACTTGGTCCTCATTACTGTCCTCTCCATCCTCGCCGTCGACTTTCCCCTCTTCCCCCGCTTCCTCGCAAAGTCAGAGTCCTTTGGTCTTTCCCTCGTCCGTGCCCCTCTTCCTCCATTCCCCACTAACTTCACCACTCCCAGATGGACCTCGGCGTAGGCTCCTTCGTTTTTTCCCAGGGCATCGTCTCCGCCATTCCCCTCATCTCTCATCCTCACCATCTCCTTCATCCTTTCTCTTCAAAGTTTCACTCATCCCTCCGCAAGTCCCTCCCGCTCCTCTGCCTCGCTTTCATTCGTCTTGCCCTCCTCAAGGCCACCAATTACCCCGTACGTACCCCTTCCTCACCTCACCAACCACCGCTCTCACCTCCAGATAGGAACATGTCACAGAATATGGTATCCACTGGAACTTTTTCTTCACCCTCGCCTCCATCCCTCTTCTCCAGCTCCCCCTCCATCCCCTCCTTGTTTCCTACTCGCCATCCCTCATCGGCATCGCGCTCGCGCTCCGTACGTCCTCCTCTTTCCTCATCCACACTCCCTCTGATCCCCTCTAGTTCAACAATTCCTCCTCTCTACCACTCTCCAGCCCCTCATCCTCTCTACCACACGTACCCACTCCTCTTCCCTCATCCTCTCTCTCTTTTACCAGAACAAGGAAGGCGTGTCTTCTCTCCTTGGTTACCTCTCGATCCACATCCTCGGTCTTTCCCTCGGTACCACCGTCCTTCCTCATTCCCCCAATTTCTTTCCTAAGCTTCAGCTTGCCCTCCGCCAGTCCCCCTCTGATCCTCAACTCCCACCTACACGCAACAGACATCCCCTCAAAACAGCCCTCCATCTTCTTAGTTACGCTTTCCTTTGGTGGTCCTTCTTCGGTCTCTCTCGTTTCATACAATCAGATGGCATATCTAGACGAATGGTACTTAATCTTGCTTCTCCACCAACTTCATCTCATTCTTCCCATAGGTTAATTTATCTTACATTTTATGGGTCGCTGCCTTTAATTTCTCTTTCTTCCTTATCTATCTCCTTCTTGCCACGGACAATGTACCTCCTTTGCTGGCAGCTATCAACCGACACGGTCTTGTCGTTTTTCTCTTGGTATGTCTCTTTTTTGTTCGAGAATTCGGCTTATGGTTCAGGCCAATGGGATGACGGGTTTAGTGAATTTGGGTATGAAGACGATGGAGGTGGGTGATGTGGTGGCAATGACGGTTTTGGTTGTGTATAGTTGGGTGCTGAGTGCGATGGTGTGGTGGTGGGATGGTTGTTGATGCTCATGTTGATTGTGCTGGCTTGAAAATGCGATGGTGACATTTCTGGGGCCGTGTGCAGTTTTGGTGTTGATGCTTTCTTTCACTATCTTTACAAGACGAGCGTTGTGCAATGTGGTGACCTACTACCACGTCATATGTGCATTTACATATTTGATGTGGATATAGTATCCGTAGTTGAGAAGTTCATAAAGGACAAAAGGAATGCCAAAGCGAGGGGGTGGGCGGACTCTTATGTGATATTTACCAAGACATCATGTTATCAATGCCAAGTCATTCGTCTTTACAGAAAAATGATCCTCAAAGTGTGTGAGTGACCACATAGTTAATTGTAAATTACAAGATGAGAAGAAATACAGACCATTTCTCTCCGAAGACAGACAACACAAGACTATTTACAAGAACGGAGCATTCAAATGAAAGTAGCGATCACCCAGACGTGGCTGTTCAGCTTGGACTTCCTCTTCTCTTTTATTGCTGCCAGATTCTCTCTACCTGGTATCCTTATATTGCTAGGTTCCGCCATTCCTCGTACTCATGTTGTTCTCTGTACCGGATGTATGCTGATTTTTTTTTTCCTTCCTTGACATTGATACCATGGAAGGATTATATAATCAGAAACACTCAATGCCCGAATGACAAAACCCTCAATCATCTGAGTGAACGGTTTGACCCCTCCAATATTGAATCCCAACCCGGCTATCAAATTATTGATATTTGATAGAATCTCTTTCCACTTTCAGGTTCTCCTAAGGCTGCATCAGGTTCATCACTGCCCCCTGCCGAACCTGTGGCTATTTACATAGGAATTAGAAAAGCTTCAACCCTTGAAGCCACTTGTTTTGTTGGTCATTACAGACACTCTTTCAGCAGTCAAGATAGCGATTGACACTCTAGCCGAGGCGAATCACTAGTGTATCGTCGCATCACATCTCAGATTGTTTGATACTATAGAAATGGGAATTGGCACCTACATGCTAAAGTTGACAAAGTGGCAAAAAATAATCTCGTTCTTCAAAGCTTACATTTCTTGATGTGCTAAGGAATAAGTCTCAAAAATCGTGCCTTGACCAGTGGATCACATCGTTCGACCATTGCACTAGCATGGACGGCAATTCCTGAACCTTAGGTTCAACCGAAAGAAAGGAATTCAACCATCGTACCTGAGAGGAGGGTGGCTCAAACACATCGGCACTTCCGTGTTCCTTGTGCTAGAGTGTAAAAATCACGCACCTATAGGATTCTTTCCTAATTCAGACCACCCGTGCCCTTGTAGCTACCACGGCATCGAAACTAGAACCCGCATCATAAACAGCTGCAGCCGTTACATGTATCGTCCTGAAGACCGAATGATCATAAAAAATTTCTGTCTGACAACCCTTCAGCGTTCGCTTGGACTAGCAACAGTAACATAATTTCATGGGCGATCCTCCTTTCTTCACTTCTTCTATTTTACCTCTCTTCAAACATTCTGGATCAGTTGTGAGTGATTTTTCTCTTCCGTCTGCTTACATAGAACCTCGGAGTGTATTTTGTACACTACCGTGGACTGCATTATAGCACCGCGTTACAGGTTTGTGAACTAAAAAAAAAGGTATACTTGTTATCTCTTACCATTCACAGCAATCCATTGAGCTTTAGCTCCCAGAACAGAAGAAATCAGACTACTCGGGGGTATGAGGTTATTTCCGGAACGGACAAGTGTGTACACATACCCTAGAATACCTAAAGTTCCCTCGTTGATAGTAAAGATGCCAGCACCCGTAGCAGGTATCGAAACATCACACATGTCGATGATCAATTGTTGTCGGGTAGCAGCACGGGCGCTGTTGGGTAAATAAGCCTCTAGATATAGGTAAATGTGCATCAATCATAGCTCACGCCAGAATGGCATTTAGCCTAGTCTCTCGAACTGCTTCTTCACCAAGATCCTTTTCATTTCTAAGTGCCAAGCCTTGTAATACCCTTTCCTCCTTATGAAGTCTTGCGATCTATGCCCAGCCATGATCCAAAATTGAGGATGGAAATTTCATGACAGACCTTGAGAGCACTATTGATGAGACTAAACAGAATTCCCGCGAACCAGAATTGAAAGGATCTTTTGGTCACTCGTCGAGTAGTTTCTGGAGCTAGTTTGAGGAACTTGACAGTATTAGCCTACATCTGGTATAAGTTCACATATATACTCCTGTAAGTTGAGAGCTGCATACCCAAATGAAGGCATCATAACTGAGGTAAATGAAGTAGCCGATTTGTCTTGCAACCATCGTAATGATCTCCGCAGCTGGGCCTGGTGAAAAGCTGGCTTTCAACGCAGCTTGGAGGCATTCCATAGGCTTGCCGAGGCGCATCACTGCACGAAGAAAATTAAAATTCAGCTCAAAAGCAACGACAGGATACGCACACTTTCTGGCAAGACCGAGATGAGACTTGAGATTCACCCATCGAGAAACTTCGTCCTTGTTGCCTTTTCTCAAAAGATACCAGGCATAGAAGCGAGCAAAGTATTGAACTGCACGATAGGTCTGACACATGTGAGGATGGCTTCATTGAATACCTCAGCGATTGAGTCCACACCTTATCGCGACCCAAGGTAGTGCCCCCATACTTCAGACTCTGAGATACCACAGGATGAAGGACAGCCTGAGATATGATGCTTGCCATTATGAAGAAAAAGTACTGATCACCACTACAGTAACACGTCAGGCACCATGTGGTCTATGTTTTCCCACGGCTCTGTAAGTACCCGCTTCCAAGTCGATCTCAAGAATTCGGCAGTTCCCGAGGTATTCAAACGGAGTTTGAAGAAGGTTTAGACTTGAACTTTCTTTGTTGAGAGATCAACAGAACCTCGTTCGTTATCAAAAATGGTGAGTACAGTTGTCGTTCTCGTTACTCTCTTTTCCTTGTGATTGACGTTATATCAGGAGAAACCATCACTAGCACGTGTGGACAAGGTAGAGGATACTTAACCGATCTCTTCCTATCTAACGTTCATAGGTTATTGGTCGAACCGGTTCCCGTGGTGGTATCACTCAAGTCCGTGTACAACTTATGGATAGTGATCGAACCCTCCTCCGTAACGTCAAGGGTCCTGTGCGTCAGAACGATATCCTCACTCTCAATGAGAGTGAGAGAGAGGCCCGGTATGTCATCCGAGGATATATATGATCAATCTTGTTCAATGTGCTTGTAGCCGTCTTCGCTGAATAGTCAGTCTCTTGTGATATTTGTTTAGTCTTTTGTTGTCGCATCATTGGTATTCAAAAAGTCTCTCCCAAGTTTATCTGTGTATCCCTTGTGCATTTCCAGACAAAGTTCCTTTAATTTACATCCACATTCAGAATTCCAGTCATGGAATGCTGCCTGCACAAACTTTTTCTGAAGTCTGCAGTTTTGAGGATATATGAATACCAATGACATCTGTCACTCATCGCAAACCTTTAAATTTGACATGTCCTAAGTAGAGCTAAATTCAGTAAAGGTCTTTTGTAATCTCACCACTAGTAGCAATCCCTCAACTTACGAATTTACCGCACACTACCTAATTTTCAATGGGCAAGACACAAAAGAAGACAGGGAAAGGCCGTCTGGACAAATATTATAAGCTTGCAAAGTAATTTTATATCTTTATCGTCGTGAACACATCGTCGCTGACTTTCATGGAAGGGAGCAAGGCTATCGAGCACGTTCGGCATTCAAATTGATCCAACTCAACAAGAAATACAATTTTCTCGAAAATGCACGATGCTGCATTGACCTTTGCGCTGCTCCTGGTGGCTGGCTGCAGGTAGCTAGTAAATATATGCCCGTCAACAGTGTCATTGTTGGTGCGTGAAACCCTCCCTCTTGGGACTTGTAGTTAACTGCCGGATAGGCGTCGACTTGGTGCCAATCAAACCGATTCCTCGGGTAGTAACATTTGCTGCCGATATCACCACTCCCCATTGCCGGAATCTCATCCGTGGAGAGCTCAAAGACTGGAAGGCGGATGTTGTGCTTCATGATGGTGCACCAAATGTAGGCACAGCCTGGGTTCAGGATGCATATCTGCAGTCAGAACTGGCGTTGATGAGTCTCAAATTGGCCGTCGACTTCCTGGCTAGAGGCGGCACCTTTGTGACGAAAGTGTTTCGGAGTGTAGACTATAACAATCTAATCTGGGTCTTCAGTCAGCTTTTTGGAAGGGTTGAAGCTACGAAGCCGCCCTCATCACGGTGAGCATCATCATTTACTGATGCTACCTATCTCATGTTGGACGGTGTTAGTAATGTTTCCGCCGAAATTTTCGTAGTTTGTCGTGAGTTTCTGGCACCTAGACACATCGATCCCAAGTTCTTCGACCCTAGACATGTTTTCAAGGAGCTCGCATCGTCGTTTACCGAGACGACCAACGATGCGCAGATCAGTGTCTTCCACCCTGAAAAGAAACGGCGGCAGAGAGATGGATATGCAGAAGGTGACTATACCCTCTTCAAAGCCGTCTCAGCCACAAAATATGTTTGCGGGAACGATCCTATTGCTATTCTTGGAACATTCAACCAGATTGTATTTACTACCGACGAAGAGAAAGAGTATGCCTCCAACCGATCTCATTCCTCCTACTAACACTTTTCAGATGGCTTTCCATGGATATCACAACGCTCGACGTTAAGGAAAATTGCCAAGATCTGAAGGTCCTTGGAAAGGGTGATTTTAAAGCATTGATCAAATGGCGGATTAGACTTCGCGAAGAGGTCCGTATTCAAGAGCTTTGCTACCTGGCCTTGGGCCTCAATATTTCTTAGTTGGGTCTAGATGGAAGAATCAAGGATGCTGAAGATATAACAGAGACAATCGAGGTTGGAGATGAAATGGACGATGAGCAACAAATTTCTGAAGAGGTACCCGACAATGAAATCAGTGGTGCTTGATGGCTAAAATAAATTCATCAGTTAGAACGCCTGAACGCTGAAGCCGCTGCCCGTACAAAACGTGAGCGTCGTCGAGCCAACGAAATTAGGACGAAGACAATCCAGCGCATGCAGTTGCAAATGGCTGCTCCTTTGGATATTGGTCTTGAACAGAGCGATGCCATTCTTGGGATCGGTCAAGACGATGTCTTTGACCTGGGCGAGACGGAGAAACGCATGGGTGAAAAAGCACAAGTGCAATGGCTGAATGACGATGTACTTGAATACGTCGATGAGGATAACGAGCGTGACGGAGCTAGTAATGCAGTAGAGTCCAGCGAAGATGTTTTTCCTCAGGAGGAGGAGGACCAAGATATGAGACACAGAAGACTCGAGGCTGAACTGGATGGTCTCTATAATGCCTACAAACAAAGGCTATGGGAACGAGATGCAAAATCCAAGGTGAAGGAACAGCGATCGAAGAACAAGGAACGGGAAGAAGAGTGGACTGGTATTCAAACTGAACATGGTAGTGACGAGGAAAGCACCGAATCAGAAGGAGGTTGGGACCTGACCCAGCAAAATAAGTTGCAAACTAGTGATATCTCCTCTGATGAGTCGTCGGAGGACGAGGGAAAAGTTGGGACCAATAGAAAACGACCCCGCTTATTGATAAATTCTGCAGCTCCACCTCCAAAACGACAACGTCTGGTTCAGACCTTGGAGCTGCCTTCGGTGTCTTCAAGCGCTGCAACCCGACTATGGTTCAGCCAAGGTGTATTCTCTGGTACGGATGACATAAATAACCTCAGAGAGGATAACGACTACAGAACTGAAGATGATATGTCTGTCCAAGGGAATGATCGAAAAGACGAGGTATGTCACCTTTGTCGTAATTTCTGTGATCATTCAACTGAAATCCCTTGAAATTCAAACATAGGTTTCCGAGAACGAGGACGATTTTGAGATTGCTCCCCAGACCCAGAGTGATGACATTGAAACATGGGATGATAATGAAGATATAATCAAACACAAGACTCCCCGTAAGCATTCTTCCTCATGAAGTAGGTTAATCTTCTAACATTGAACAGAGCTCAGCCTCAAAGCTGCTGAGGCAGTGACGCTTGCTCAGATGTTGGTAAACCGTCAAAAGTCTAAGACAGAGCTGATCAACGATGGATTCAATCGTTACTCGCTCAACTCGAAGGAAGGTCTTCCTACTTGGTTCCTAGACGACGAATCAAAACACTATAAAACCAATATACCCGTCACAAAGGAAGCTATCACAGCACTGCGGAATAAGTTGCGTTCCTTGGACGCCCGGCCCATCAAGAAGGTTGCAGAAGCCAAAGCCCGCAAAAAGCTCAAAGCAGCCCAGCGACTCGAGAAAGCAATGAAGAAGGCTGAAGGTGTAAACGAGACTACTGACATGACAGAACGAGAGAAGGCCAGGCAGATTGAGAAGCTGATGCAAAAAGGCTTCTCTGGGGGCAAGAAAACAAAGAAAGAGGTCAAGTTGGTTGTTGCCAAAGGTGTCCACAAGGGTATCAAAGGTCGGCCGAAAGGCGTCAAAGGACGGTATACGATGGTTGATTCCCGGATGAAGAAAGAAGTGCGTCTGATGTATGACTTATCTTTAGGGAAGTTCTGACTTGATCTACCCATAGGTTCGTGCCAAGAAACTCAGAGAAAAGCATCAAAAGAAGCGTAGACGCGCTTAACCCCATTAGATTCACTATGATACTGATTGTTACTGTAGGCTAATCCATTGATTGGCTGGACCCAACTTGACTTCGTGGGTAAACATTGTGTGATGAAAGGTGAAACTTGTCATGACTGTGCATCTCGCGGTACCGATCCATCCTGAACGACTTTCTCACATTTGTCCCAAAATGCTTGCCACGCAGCGTCCGAGGAAAGATCGGAACAATGTACCTGTGATAATTCAGGACTGGATGTTACGGACCCCAAAAGTACAACTTACTTCATAGGATAGATAAGACACTGAACTCTGGTGATCAAATCGGCGTTCACTAGTGGTATTAACTAGGTGACTCTCAGGCCCGATGGAAGTCCTGGTTGATTGGACAAAGGAGTCTTCCCTCAGAACGTATTCTCTTGTTTCATGTGCAAGTACTAGGGGTGCATCAGGCGTCCGAGACCTGGATATATCATAAATCAAGGAGTTGTCAATAACCGATCTACTTACGGAGCGTCGTGCATCACTAGCTTTGAAAGCTCATTTGGCCATGACACTTCTGGGATATCGTGATTACAAGTGAGTGTTAGCCGGAAATCTCTTGTCCTGATTGTTAATCAATAGTGAGCGGAAAAAAAAGGGGAATGACACAAACTCATCCGGCATAAACATATCCAGCCTTACCACAGCTCCACCTCGGAGAGTAGGCCCAGGAGTAACACCACAATCCATACGGTCACCTTCAACCTGAATACCTTTTCGAGTATATTCAAAAACTAAAATATGTGTTTGGCCTATTGTCTCATACACAAGGCGACGCCTCCACGGTTGACCAAAATCAGGTGCTTGCCAGAAGGAAACAGGAGGGCTGAGCAATAAGTTCAAGACTGACACACGGAACTACAGGGCTTACCTATGTATGAACTCTGTGTTCGTATTTTCCCCCCGTACCCAATCCATAACTTCGTCGAAGTTCCTGTTACCTCCAAATGGAGGAGATAGTGAGGCAGCTGTAGCTCCCTGAGAACGAAGGACGATGTGACCAGGCCTAATGACATGATTAATAAACGCTCCACAGCGGGACGATAGTACTTACGTTGCAGTTACGGAAGGAGGTCGATTCCTGTCTAACTCCCCCATCTGAGCGAGGAGTTGTTCGCGAGCATTGATATGATCACTAGAACACAAGTGAAGACTACCGATAATTTGAACATAGCACCCTTCAGATACTTACCCGGTCGGTGGGACAAAGTGGTGTGAAACATTCCCATTGATCTGAGCGACTACTCTCTCTTGTCCAAACCATCTTCCAACACGCCGAAAGCGGAAACCACTTGTCTCCGCCAATGCAGAGGTATGACCGCAAAAGAATGGATAGAGAGCATAGAGAGGTTGTAAATTTGCATAACTAGCCGATTGCTTTTGCTCGGCTTCCAAGACGCCAGCGGCGAGCGGTACTTTAACGTCCTGTAGGTTCCATGAGGCATGGATTCGGTGAGTCAATTGAAACTGACTTTGATAGCATGTTGCATGATAAGCTTTTTAGCCAAAGAGACAGATGTTGGAGAACTTTTACGATACCAAATTCGAACCTGGAGCAATGTTAAATTCAAATCAACGAAACATCTGTGAACTCACTTTCCCGTCTGATAAAACTTCCAGGAAACAGCCTGAGGAACGGGAAAGTTTTTGCAAAGACGTGGGTAGGTCAACTGGAAGCGGAGGGATGAAGTCTTGTCGTCCAATTTCCTGACCAATGCATTCAGAGGGCAATCAACGCAGATAACGAATGAATATTGCACCTCTTTAATAGCTTCTACATGTTGTTCTAGTTGTTCAACGGAAGCCGTGGTGCCAATGATTGTCAGAGACAGAGGTTTGTGGGAGAATCGTAGGTGAACATCATAGTTTCTCGAAAGTGACAATATTTCATTGCCATCTACATAGAAAATATATAAGTTCATGGCTCAACGTTCAGTAATTCACGGCCGAACCTTTCCCGAGGAGCAGGAATGCTTGATGAGGATCCAACGGAATAGCTGAGAATACCGTGAAGAGCAGATAGACAGCGAATATGGTCAACAACTTACCAGAAGTTGATACTTCCTTCTTGGATCTTGCCAGCTTCTGACTCTGGGCAAGCGAAGGCCAGTCCCATTTCTTCTCGATGATTGTCGATGCGGCTTTGCGTTTGGGCAAACTTTTCGAAATGGGTATGTCATAGATATCAAGAAACTTTCGAAGCTGAATCACAGTGAAAGATCGATTCAGCTTTGCCATTAATGCCTCGTATTCTGCCTCGTATTGGGCGGAACCGACTGGACTGTGAGACGAAGGACGGAGACTCTCCAGATCCTTGAGAGTCACTTCCGAGTTCTGAGCTACATACCGAAGATACTCTGCTACCTTTGGCCTAGGGGGGGGAAGAACGGTATCATCCAGTGAGTGGGACAATTGTTCATCATGAACAAGATGGGGCTGTGGTGAATCAGTGGAGAGAGATACATGTCGCCTGCAAATGAAGCTAGAGGAAACACGACAGGCGAGCATGCGCTCAAGACGAGTACACCGCAACACCATGTCCTTGCTCAAAAACACACTGCTAAAAAAATGGAAGCTATTTGATTATGTAATGTCCACTGATCACTCTGAAGCATCAACTATGCTTGAAGTCGAGTCCACTTGACTAGAAACACTCGCTAGTCTTAGATTGTAACATTTGTGGACCATGTTAGAAATTCCATTTGCTGCCCCAGGTTTCCCGAATACCGTGTTGCATAACCATATCAAGCAAACAACTACATACAGGAATCAGCACCACTGATTGCCAGGAAAAATCTTGTCAATCTCCATCATGCCTGCTAACCTCTTACAGGATCCAGAACACATTGACTTCTCAGATATTGAGAACAAGTATGTACAATGTTCCTCCATTAATACCTCATTCTGAAGATTTTTAGGTACGAAGTAAAGCAAGATGAAAGCTTTGACAATACACTGGTGGTAGACGGCGTTCCCATCATCGGCAAAGACAAACTCGACAAACTCCTGACAAAGGTCTGCAAAGAATTTTCAAGGAAAGGGGTCACTGTCAAACCAAATGACATCCATATCCCATGGGATGAATCGGCTGGCAGAAGCAAAGGGTACATGCACAAATCTCTCTACTTAGGGTGCAATTCTCACCTGCACGTTGACAGCTTTCTCTTTATGGAATTCCGCAATATTGATGAAGCTAATCTTGCCTTAGCAGCCCTCCATAACCATCCATTTGATGCCAAACACACCTTCAAACTTAATCGGTTCTCTGACATTGAAAAATATGCAAATCTTGATGAAACATATGTGGAGCCAGAAGTTGAAGAATTCGTTCCCAAGGTATGATTCTAATCCAAAACAATGCCCTGCCAAGGTAACGATAGGCTAGGAACATTTACGAGCTTGGCTCGCCGATCCTCAGGGCCGGGATCAGTATGTGACATATCGTGGTGAAGAGGTCCTGATTCACTGGCATGGGAAACCCTCGCAATATGAGATTGCACACAAACCAGTGCGTTTTTCCTCTGGCTTGAGCTCTAGCGTGCGATCATTGACTTTCTCTCTCAAAGAGTTGGACTAACTTCCTTTACGTGGCATGGTCACCACTAGGAACATATAGTGCGACTTTGCATCGGCAGGGTGTCCGCATCTGGGGTGGCTCATCTTGGAGTCAACAACAACGATTTGCTCATCCACTTGTTAAGCTCATCGACTTCTCTCCGTGCGAGAGTTACCTCATCACATGGTCCAACGAGCCCATTGTTGTTCCTGATAATGCAACACAAGGTCCCCAATATTTCTCACCAGATGACGAAGGTAACAATGTTGCCATCTGGGATATCAAATCAGGTCATCTTCTTCGCACATTCTCCACAACCAATGAAGGCGATACTCTTGGGCAGAAGAAGCAAATGCAGTGGCCAATCCTGAAATGGAGTCCCGACGACAAGTTTATCGCACGCATCACCCATGGCCAAATGATCAGTGTCTACGAACTTCCCGCAATGGGTCTGCATGGGAAAAAAAGTCTGAAGATAGAGGGTGTCGTTGATTTTGAGTGGTGTCCCCTTGGAGAAAGAGATAAGGAGGTAACGGAGAGAGATGCTAAAGGAGGTATCAAAACAACCAAAAAAGCCCGGGAAAATATGCTTGTGTACTGGACGCCCGAAGTAGCAAATCAACCGGCGCGAGTCACTCTACTTAGCTTTCCTAGTCGGACTATCTTGCGCCAGAAAAACTTATTCAATGTCACGGAGGCAAGTTTCTCTCCTACCCTTGTGTTGCTGTTGCTTACCAAATGTTCAGTGTAAAATATATTGGCAGAATCAGGGTGATTTCCTCTGTGTGAAAGTCGATCGTCATACAAAGACAAAGAAGTCTATTTTCTGCAACTTAGAGATCTTTCGGATGCGCGAAAAGGACTTCCCAGTTGAAGTCGTTGAACTAAAAGGTTTGTCCAAGTTATAATTCGAACCAATTTCACACTTACAATCAATTCTCAGACACTGTGATTGATTTCTCATGGGAACCCAAGGGAGATCGATTTGCGATCGTTTCCAGCAGTGATCCTAATCTAGGGAATCCTGGTCCAGGTGCTACTATTAAGACAGACGTCAGTTTCTATCAGCTGGATCACTCCAAAAATGATTTTAGACTTCTCCGTGAGTGATTACATGTTTATTTTAGAGTTTTACCGAAACAAATGACAGGGAGTCTGTCCAGTCGCACGAGCAACGCCATTCGGTGGTCCCCACGGGGACGCCATGTGGTATTGGCTACTGTTGGGTCTTCCACCAAATCAGAACTAGAGTTCTGGGATCTGGATTTTAACTCAGACGATGTGAACCGGAAAGATACGCAAACGTCCAAAGAAGATTGGGCAAGTGGCATCCAGCTGCTTGGCACGGCAGATCACTATGGTGTTACTGACGTTGAGTGGGACCCAAGTGGGCGTTATTTGGCAACCAGCGCAAGTGCATGGACTCACACGGTATGGGCCTCCACACGTAATCTAAATGTGTATTGAGCCAATAGTCTGGCAGTTGGAAAACGGTTACGCTATCTGGGATTTTCGAGGGCAAGAACTCATGAAACAAATCCTAGATCGCTTTAAACAATTTATTTGGCGGCCAAGACCTCCGACGTTGTTGACAAAAGATCAGCAAAAGAAAATTCGCAGAAACTTGCGCGAATTCAGTCGAATTTTTGACGAAGAAGATGCCGCAGAAGAAAGCAACATCAGTGCAGAGCTTATCGCTTTGCGCAAGCGGCTTGTAGATGAGTGGAATACTCGGCGCCGGCGAGATTTAGCAAATGAACAAGGGCACAAAAACGACAGGCGTAGTCCGTTGAATGAAGATAAAGAAGAAATTGAAGTATGGGTAGACGAAGTGATCGAACAAATTGAGGAAGAATTGTGATTGGTGTGCATTCGGTTCCGCTCGCTTACCAGGCATCTCCTGTCTTGTAGCATGGTTTTCGCATTGATGAGAAAATAAATGCTATACACATGTTTTCAAAACAGAACCAGATGTCAAATGGGCTGTTATTGTCCACATTCCTGGGATAGCATTTCGGTCCGATAATCGTGGTTGCACTTAAGGTTTGATGACATACACGAAAACGGTTCCCCCCGAGGAAATAGACATTTCAAGCCGAAACAGACCATCGAGACGAGCTGAGAATGCAGAAAGCTGCGATTGCAATGGAACTGGTAAGTACAAACGTGGAAAGCACACGCCGCGGTGTGAACGTACTCGGAGTGAGAAACTGCTCACCGGCCCGGACCTTGGATGAACTGATTCCGATATCTGATAAGACGACATTGGGCCAGATCAAATAAAAGACCCAGGTTTTCCCTCTGCTCTTCCAATGTCTGCTGCCTCTTCCACATCACCGAGTACCCTACTTTGGGCGACAGGTAGGCTTTACTCCTTCACTTAGCTTTATCTTCTTACTCGGGAAAAGCCTCCAAGGAATGGGTCATCCAACCCAAGCCCAAGCCAGGCCGTAAGCCCAAGAAGGACCCCGCACCTTCTGTCAAGAACGAAGATGATGTGTGACTTGTTTCTTCATGATTACCCTGGTTGTCACTAATACTATATAGTCCGATGCTAAGGGGCGTCGAATTCAAAATAGGTTGGGTGCTGGTTTTCAACACACGGTTCTCCCTTTCTGAACACCGTGGTTTCAGGGCTGCACAACGCGCATTTCGCGAGAGAAAGCAGTCTCAGCTTGCAGAACTGCAAGCACGCATTCAACAGTATGAACAGGGGGAAATTGAACGGAACGTTGCATTGCAAAACATTGCAAAACGCTTGAAAGAAGAGAACGAGTCTCTGCGACGAGAGAATACACTACTTAATGATAGGATCTCCAAACTCGAACAAGACAATCTGTCCCAGCTAGAGAACAAGCGTTGGAGAGAGACTTCTCCTGCCAATGTCGGCTCTCGAGCTGCTGCCTGCAAAAGACCTCGTCTTAGTTCCGAGTCGCTTCACAAGCCTACATCGGCTTCCCGTCTACCTTCACCTCCTTCGATGGTCAATTCTCCCAATTCCTCTGGGTCTTCTGATTCTAGATTTTCGCCTGTTTTTGACATGCAAGCTTCGGAGGCGACACATCTAGTTGTACCTGACATTAATCTGAGCCATCCCCCCAAATCAATCCCATTATGTCCAACTTCTTCCTTCCCAGCATTCGATTGTGGTTTTTGTAGTGACGACACGCCTTGTGTATGTCGCGAACTCGCTGCTCAACAAGTTGCTGGTCATTCGACACTTGCTGCGACTTCCAAATCTGAGGATTTCCCCTCTTCGATGGTCATACCGAGCAATTGTGTTGTTCAACTGGAGCCAACTCCCCAACCTCCTCAATCTTCGATCCTCGATAATTTACCCGCATATAAACCTTCTGTCCCGCTACGTCGCCGTGCAACACCTAGTAATGTCAACTCTATTTTCCCTGTCCAGATCTTAGCGGAAACCCGAATACCTGACCCATCCTCCCGTCCAATTTGTTCAGGAGATCCATCTAACTGCCTTGCATGTGCAGACGATGCATTTGGGAAGGCCTTCTGCTCTGCCATCGAGAAGACCGTTGCAACTCGCCCTCCTTGCGTTGACTTGACGGGAGGCAACTCATCAGGATCCTGCGTATGCCACTTGGGGCAAGGTTGTGAACATTTCTCATCCGTGCCGTCCATCTCTTCATATAGTTCTTCTGAAATTTCGGATACCATGCCCACCAATGACGCTTGGCGTCGAATCAAAGAACATCCGAACGCCTCGTTTGCTGACCTCTCCCTGCTTGCCAACGTGGTTGCAAGCCACGCCAAGTGTACAGGACCGCGAGTCGTATTATCTCCTCGTCCTGAACGCATTTCTGTCCCATCACCTGTACTTCCTGCTCCTCCCATAGACAATGAAACAATAATATTGACTGATCCTCACGCTCAGTACCGAGAAAAGGAAAAGGCTCAGTTACAAGAAACTATCTCTCCTCAGTTGGTGCATCAAGACGTCCTAGTTCGCTGCGCACAGCATCGTATTCGCGAGGTCCCAACTTCTGCAGTTCGTGATGCTCTTCGAATACTCGATGTCAGGTTCCCCTAGGTTCACTATACTTTGATTGATGCTTCGACAGCTTGTGCATGAACCACCCATTGTAATATCATACTGTTACACTCATGATACAGGTATTACGAAATCTATAGTTATTATTTTTATATCATGTCCTCCAACTAACATGAGTTGAGTTCTTCGCTACTTTTCTGGTTGTAAATGAATTGGACAAATGCTCGGGGGCCACACCTGCGACATGTTTAAACTTCTCGACAATCTCTGCGATGTTCTTTCTGAATTGACGTCGATCACGGTTTTTGATGATGACGGACCGCCTTGTGGAATCACGAGAACGAAAAATTCTAAGCAGCATGCCTAATGGCAATCCGGCATGCTCTGGGGGCAGAGGTTCCACATATGGCCACAATGTCAGAAGGAGCCTCCTCGCCACGCCGAGCTGCCGACTAAGAACAAAAGCATTACAGAGGGCACATATTGCTCGGACATCGGGATGGATTCCATCAGCAATCATGGACTGGAAAAGCCCAGCCGCTGCCTTTGTCTGACCCTGAATTGCATACCCTTGGAGGAGGATAGTATACAAAACGACATTTGGTTTGACAATGGCAGAGCGCATGATTTCCAGTGCTTTGTTCGTTTCACCCTGGAATACAAAAGTCTCCATCAACGTCGCAACATGATAAACCCGTGGTGTCAACCCTCGAGCAAGCATATCGTTATATACGTCAACCGTGGCAGATGCATCCCGTTTGATAACTCCCTCGTACCGCATACGAAGTCCTAATAGAAATCCATCGCTTAGAATGCCTCGCGATCTCAACGACTGCAAAAGCGAGTTTGATAGGTTAGATCGTCCCGGCCAGCGCCCGAACCTCAATCCAGCAACTGGATCTGCTGGCAGATACTCGTGGCCGATGTATGTTGGAGATGTCTCGGGGCGTATTGATTCTGGCGACGAAGGACTCGAGCGAGCTTTTTCGTCTTGGAGAAGTCGAGCCTTTTCATCTCGGAGAAGTCGAACCAGGATGGAGTATAGGTGGTAGAGGGAGGGACGTAATAATGGGGAAAGTTGTCGTAACACTCGATAACCCACGGAAGGGGTGACTTTCTCAGAGCGAATGAGATGATCTATGAGTATCTTAATGGTGAGCGAATTAGGCTTAACTTGGAACGTTTTCATGAGCTCAAGGACTGCCCGAGCAGCACCCAATCCCAGATCAGTCACCAGGCATCGCATCAAAACATTGAAGGGTCCAATGGTACGTTTGACATGTGAAGCAGCAAATGGCCACCGCCCGCCAAGCTTGAGCTCATATTCCCGGATCTGATCGCGATGGTTTTCAGACGTTCCCCAAGTGTGAAGCAGGCATGCAAGAGAAACCGCAAACTCATGATGACCAAGTCTGAATTGTAATTGCAAAAATGCCGTTAAGATAGTAGGCGACGCCTTGAAACCCTGTTTAGCCATGAAAAAAAAAACCTCTTCAGCTATGGCAACCTCGGATTGCGCGATACAGAACCGAACGCCGATGAGAAAAGTGAAATAATCTGGAGAGACGACTATAGGAGGATCTGGGTCTGGTGAAGAACTAATGAGACCTTGATCACCCTCTGTGGCGGTGAGATTTCGGAGGGGTCCAAGGGCGCTGTCTTCGAAGAAGGACAAGACATGTCGAAAGCCTGGCTCATCGTTCAGAAGAAGCTGTGTTTGTAGGAGCCGATTCATGACAATGGTTCTTGTTTTTCGAGGCAATGAGGGCAGTGCATGTATTGCCAAATCTCGTACTTGTTCGTCGTAACCTAGACGTTGGTAATTGACTGCGATCACAGCATGGGTAGTATGATGTATGGGGAAACCAGCTTCTTCCATCAACTTCATGCACCAGCGTGCACCGTCGAGATCGCGGTTCCGTAAATGAGATGTCAAAACTGCATGCCAAGTTCTTCGGGATGGTTTTAGACCAGCGTCTTCGTAGTCTCTTAGCACTGCATTTACATTCGCTGCTACAAAATTTTCCAGCTCGTAGTTGGCCTTCAGTCGCCAATCGAGAAGCCGACCGGTCATCATACCGAGGCGGTTCTTGGCCATGCGACAGACCTCTAATATGAGTGGGTATTGTCTGTGCTGTGACAAAGTCCAGCAGATATTCTCGTATGTGGGAGCATTGAATCGAAGCCCATATGCAACCGACAAGCTCAGCAAGCGAATGCAAGAGCCAGCGCAGTCGGAAGCAGCGAGTGTATGAGCAACATAACGAAGGGTCTGACGACGCGTTAGGATTTTGTGGATAGAAGAGAAGATAGGTGATCCAGAGTTGAGATAGTGAAGTGCCATGTCGGTCGTTCGACCATAGTGCTTGAGGAAAACAATGAAGGCATTGGCGAGATATTCGGGGGAGTTGGAGCGTGCATCCAGAAGGGGATTCAAGGAATTGGGTGATGAATTCTTGATGAATGGATTCCTTTTCGCGCGAGCGTCTTTCTGCGGCCTGCGTCGGACGCGAGTGTGTCGAGAGCTCGTGGCTGCGGCCGTACCCCATCGTAGTTGTGCGGAGAGAGAATGTAGGATCAAAGGCTTGCAAGAGTACTCAAGGTAATGCCTCGGTGCAATGCCAGCCCTTCTGAGCATTAACAACTCAGCTGGCGTCCGCCCTCTTGAAGGACGCTTGTGGTATTCCAGTTCAATTGGAATAGCTGCACAATTGTGCACAATTGTGCTTGCCTCCACTTTGGATTCTCGAAAGCTTGATTGAGGGCTGACTAAGCTTTCAGTTTCTAACTTGTTCTTTACTTTGAGAATGGTGATTTTCTTCGTCCGACATGTATCCTAAGCCAAACTCAAGCGAGTCAGCCCAAAGTCCGCAGGTCGCGCACATGTACTCATGAACCATCTGTCAAACTATCCAAACGTACCTTCGCAGTGCAAGACAACGCTGTGGAACACATGGACATCGGCAGCAGCGCTGGAGTTTCTGTATGTATAAAATATCAACACTATCTTACATCTATGTTGCTCACAGTATACAGGCAAATGACATTCTAGCGGCCCAAAACGCAGGTCCGGTACCATCTGAAACGCTGACCAAGAAAGAAAAACAAGCTTCGAAGCGGGAAGCCTTTCTCCATAGTCAGTCTCCATTGCTGGGAACATCACTCCTGAGCACTAATTTCAATGATCTACTCGTGGGTCCAGAACTCGAAGGTCTTAGAACACCGTCTTCCAAGTCCCATGCCCGACGGGAAAAACGCAAGGCAAAAGAACAATTACATGGCGGTGGTTTGAACGACATTGAGACCATTCTTGCTACAATTGCCACTTCAACCCAATATGATGAAAAAGCCAACAAAGAGGAGACTTCCGAGCCTACAGATACAGATCGACATGAAGACGGAAAACATTCCAGGATGCAGCGGAGGTCAGGGAGAATTGGAAAGGGCAAGACAGAACCGCTTTCTCAAAATCAGCGTAAACGCGTCTTGTTCGTATCTTCGCATCTCTGTTCCATATTTTGACAGACGTTTCTCATAGGAAGACGGAACGATTCCGACAACCACTCATACAGTCTAATCCGGAATTCGCGAAAAATCCGTTTGCAACCATCCGGATCCATGCCGAAAACACGTTGGTCAAACACGAATCCTGACTTCTCCATGTAAAATTTCCATTTCATCAAGCGGGTGTACATATGTTCAGGCGATCAATCGATACAGAATGTCGGGTATATAGATGGGGGAAAGGATTAGCAGACAATGATAGTCGTGGACTAAAGCAACACCGAAATAGTTGCAATCAGATAGAAGATATGTTCACTCGTCCCCTGTGCTCATACCAGCACTCCATACGGTACTCCCACTACCCCCTGTGCTTCTCTTATTTCTCCGACCATGTCGTGGGGCAATTTCTGTGAAACCACTGTTGCCGCCTCGGGCTAACTCGACGCTCAATTTTCGTTCCCGGGCATCCAAAGCTGCTAACGAATTTTGAGCCTCCGCATGTTCCAGAGCCTCTTGTGTCAGACTTATGGAGGTGGATGTTCCAAAACTTCCATCACTATTTGTATGGTTTGATGGACTATCAGAGTTTGTATCAGTACTCCTGCTTTGGCCAAAGCCGAAGAAGGAGAATCGACGGTTGGTGGATGTAGTGGGTGGCGTATCCGATTGAGAACGTTCTATAGGCACAGATGAAGGAGTCACAGTTGGAATAGGTGACTGGGGCGTTGGCTGGATACCCATGAGTTTCATCGTAGCGTTCAAACGCTCACGTTCCTGGCGGTCTTCGTCATCCTCCTCTTTATCTAGCTTACGAGCATTTGATAACGTTGTAGATCCCGGCTTCAACGTTAGGGGCCGGAGTTCGGGTTTTTTCTCATTGGAATTGCTAAAAGGCGAGATACTTCTCCAATCAAATGAGAGAGACCGATGATTCACCTTAGAATTGGGGACCGGGGGGCGGGTCGATATCACCAGACTCGGTGACTTGGCACCAAATTCAGCGAGAGAAGAAGATTGAGTCGACGCGGACTGTGATTGAGATCGGGCTTTGGAACTAGTCTTGGGCAGTGTCATAGCGCCCGAATTTGGAAGCGTGGACGCTGACGGCGTTTGGGGAGTCTTCTCATAGTCGGCAGCCAGCACATGTTCATATCCCTCCTGTGCAATGATGCGATCAATAATTTTGGAGGCATAAAGTGACAATGCTTTGTTGGCGTCTTTGAGGGATTTAATCTCTGAACGCATAGTTTCCATTTCAGCAGAAACTGTGGGGTCAAGATGGCCACCATCCGTAGAGCTAGAGACTTTATGAGCATTCTTGTTCCGCCTGGACCTTTCATTGCAACTGCCTGGTTCTTCAAGATTGACTGTAGGCTCAAGCATGTCCTTATTTTCGGCCCGGCCAAGTTCGGCAGCAAGATCAAGACCAGGACCGGTGATAGGGAGGTCTGCAAGGGACTCGCCTCTTGTTTCGTTTATAGAGCTTGTTCGCTTGCGGTTTTGACGACTTGAATGCCGGGACAAACGAGATTTCTCGAGATCACCCGAGGAGCCTATGCCGCCATCAGGAGAGCCCTCGACGCCTCCACCTTCCTCATCGACACGATCAAGGATACCCCGATTGATACTGCGCGGGCCTCCGACATCAGTATGTTGCTCAGCATGATCAAATCTATCTTCGGCATCATCCTCACTGGTCGTATTGCTGGTTCCAACCTGTCGCATAAGATCAAACTGACCATTCAAGGTTTTCTCTCGTAGTAGAATCATATAGCTCTCGTTGTCCTCCTGAAGTTCATTGTTTACCCTTTTAAGGTCCATGAGCTGAGTTTGGAGAAGCACAAGAGTGCTCTGGATGGAGGAGTGAGATGTAGCGAGCGTCGAAAGTTCGAGTTTAAGCGCTGTCATTTCAGCCGGCTCATTCTCGGGGTCGTTCAGGTCGTGCTGGGAAATTGAGGGTATAGATGATGCTTCTTGGGATTGAACCTCGTCATTGTAGTGTGGCTCCGAGTTTTCCTTTGCAACTTCTTCTGCCCGTTTCAGGGCTTCAGATAAAGATTGAATTCGTGACCTGAGATGCTGTTCATTATCATAAAAGGCCTGTCTTTCTGCCTCGAAAGTCACAGTCTACGTAACTAGTTGAGAAGGAAATGCAGAATGAGGAATGCACAACACAGACCTGTTCGTTATACCTCCTTTGAGTATCTCGCTTCTCCTTCTCCATCTCACGAATCTGTGAGCGTAGCTTGTCGGCAATGTCAATTCGTTGGGCCAGTTCGGCCTCTGACCGGGCCTGCTCATTGTACAACTCATTCAGTCGCGTTTCAGTGGTGTGGAGGGTCGATTTCAAGCTTTCAGTTTCGCCTGTCAGGGAGGCAATAGTTTGATCCTTGTCCTGCAATTGCAGAAGAAGCTGGAGGCAGACGATTAGGTTAGAACAAGCTTCCAAAGCGTGTGACTACCTGCTCTTTCTGATCAGTCTCCTGCTTGAGAGATGCAAGCAGAGTCTCATTTGCTTCTGTGCTGAGAGGTGATGGCAGAGTTATGTTAGTAGATATTCGTCGGCTGGCAGCTGAATTCAGAGGAGAAGGGACACGAGGCGATACGGCCGAGCGCGCAGTCGCGCCTCTTGCAATGGGTGTTGAGGGTGTTGAAGGAGGTCGTCGGGTGGTAGTCTTTGGAGAGAGAGAGGTCATGGATAGCAGACAGAAAAAAAAAGACAGAAGCGATCATTCTCATATTCGTTGCCCTGGCAATCATTCTATCATTATTATGTCTGACTCTCTGTCAGCCGTCTCTCTCTTCCACAATATCCAGGCCCACTCGTTCCCGCAGGTAACGTCTCCACATGCCACTGACAGCCTTCTCTGACAATCCTCACAGCTTCTGACCTCTGTACTGCGGCAAAGTATGCCATGATCCTCCCCTCCATGCTTGCTGCTGACCGACACAGGGTCCCCTCTGGGATCTACTTCTATTCCTGCCCTCGACAGCCATTTGAATCATGTGCAGCCAGCGTCCGCTTGTAAGCGTGGAGATGTTATACAAGTTCAAGGTCCTGCGGCGTCCGGAAAATCGCATCTATTATATTACATGCTTATGAACTGCATCCTCTCACCGAAACTCCAAGGCTGGGGGAAACTCGCTGTCCTCGTCGACGCCGACCGCAAGTTTGATGTCCACAGATTCGATCGACTTTTGCGATCACGCGTTAAACGCCTTCTGCCCCTGGACTCATCCGATGCTGAGGTGGCCATAACCACGGCCCTAGACCTTTTACATGTTTTTCAGCCCACAAGCTCACATCAACTTACTGCCACTGTTCAACATCTGCCAATGTACCTTTCTACCAATCTACCGGAAGCGGAACTAGGTGTTCTTGCCGTTGACTCGATTACCGCATTCTATTGGTCCGACCGCTTCTTTTGTGAGCAAGCTCGCCTTGCCAATCGCAGTAGCGCTCCTGTACGACCCAAGAATTCTCTCAACCAAGTTTTTGTCGCCCTTGAAACTCTTGCCCAGTCACACGGTCCCCTCATTCTACTTTCAATTTGGGATCTAAACCTACCGTTGAAAGCTCACGCTCAACGTCACCTTGATCCTCCAGTGAACTACGCCGACACAAGTAGGGATATACTACCAGTCTCATATCATATCACCATTGCTGCGTCCAGTGTGAATGTTGGAACTGAAGACGTTTCCTTCATGAACACAACTCACTTTTCGGGCATCGTACGCACTCCCGGAAGCTCACAGACCACAGGATTTTCACTTTGCACGACTGAAAATGACCTGTTCGTTCCATAGACGTTTAATTGATACATGTTGGATCGGTAGGACGTCAATCTTGATGACTGTGATGATCATTTGTGAAGAGTCCAATTGCAGCTGTTAGCTTCCATAATCTTCTTCACTAATGCCAGGGCCACAAACAACATGTGATTCACACGAAACAAAGTACTGATGCACCAGTTTAAGCTGATTAAGTTCCTGTTATGGTCATCACTATTATAAAACAGTCGTGACGAAGAGGAGCAACTACAAATGCCATTGAAATAGAGATTGTTTGCAACTGCATCTATGCCATCACCAACTATTCTCATCCTCTCGAAATCCTGTTGTTTCCAGAATCTTCCAACGCAATGAGGCAGAAGCTCGTCAAAACCAATACTGCTCCCAATACAGCTTGGCCTACGATTGACGAGCTCAGGAAGAAGTCACCCAACACCGCAAGAGGGATTGTCAAACCGATCCCAATTGTTACAAGGAGTGGTGTAGTTTTCAACATGGCAATGCAAAATAAATAATTACCAAGGAAGAGAATCACCATCTAAGTTCACATATGAGGTAGGAGGAGGAGGAGGAGGAGGCAGGGACAAACATACAATGGCAAGAAGAGTGGACCACTGTATCGCTGACTCTGGAAACTCAAACTTCTCCACACCTGTCCAGTTCAAGATCATACCAACAGTCCAACAAGTAAGTAGGTCAAAAAGGCCAACAAAACCAAGAAATAATTGCATGTCGATCTGTGAATCCGTTTTCACCTTCACCTGGAAGAAAACAACATAGAATGCATAGAACAAGGCCGAGATTAATGCAAGGGTATCACCGAGAAGGCGTTGAGGAGCAGAAATGGGTAAACCAAACAGTATTTCTGGGGAAACTGTTATTGGGATTAAAAGGGAATCAGATGTTGACGAGGTCTGTTGAGAATCTGAATGCGAGACGAGGACGACGCCTAAGAAACTAAGATAATGACTGTGGAGAAGTAGAGTGATTCAAAAATACCAGGGTCGTTACCTTATCAACACGGCCATCAATTTAAGCAACGTGAACCTCTCGACGCCAAAGAGCACTCCCATCCCAAGTGCAAAGAAACCTACCCAACATTATTCCCTTTCAGAAGTAGAAAAAGGACAAGGCCGTACCACTTGTACTAGCGATGACGGTCGAACTTGCAACCGTGGTATAGTTGAATGAAGCATTGGTTGCCCAGTTCGTGATAAACCAGAGCCAACAGAACGTAAATGCAGTCTCTACCGTCTCCCGAAAACTGAGGGGCACTGCATCGCCCCCCCTCTCTCTCAGAATCAGGGAGTTGTGTTGAGATGTACCGTGTGTTTCTCCGAGTTCTTCATTTGAACCTCCTGTGGTGACAAGGGACTCATACTCATCTACTGCCCTGATATCGTGTAAAACATATGAAACGTGGGAGAGAGATAACGACGGAACTTGCCCCACACTATTGATTGGTTTCTTTCGTAACCATTGAATGAGTCGAGGGACCAGGAAAAGTGAATATGAGCCGGTAGCGGCATATGTAACTCTGTCGGGAATGAAGAGTTCATTGGACCACCCCACTTAAACTGAACAATTTAGACTTACAGAAACGGTTTCTCGTAACCATGTCTGTACAAGATCTGTAAGAGAATAGTGTCAGAGCTAGCAACAGATCAACGGTCGGTGTCCTACTTGCGTAATAAATCCAGATACAGTCCATGAGAGGACTGCAAGCAAAAACAGAGTTACTCCGATAGTACGATCGTTCCTCCGGCACAGTGTGCTCCATTCATCAGGTACTGAGGACGGCAAATTACCAAGAGTGTATCGACCGGTGTAGTCAGGTTCTCCCAGCGCATCCATCACGATGCCAAGAAAGTGAGGCGGATCGCAGGAGTTCGAGAGATATCTTTTGGATGTAGACCGATAAGCCTCTTTGTGCGTGTTTAGTGCACATAACTACATTGTGGGTGCAACCCAAGAATAGTATTTGGTACTCTAGATTGTTTAATGACCATCATTAAGCACCTGATCAACGCATAAGCGCTCAGGAAGCGAAACCATGATCATTACATTGAGACATCCTACACCATTACATCTAGTTTCTTTCCAGATCGACTTCCTCGATACTAGATTCATCTAATCCAATCGCAATGAACCCAATCAACACCAGAGTAGCACCAACCAGGACTTGCTTATGTAGAGGTACATTCAACATGAAATCACCCAGTACAGCGACAGGGATTGACAGACTGATTCCAACGGTCACCACCAATGGTGTGGTTCGGAGCATAGCTAACACGTAGAGATAGTCACTTGACCAAGTGATGGCCATCTACCACAAGGGTTTCGCCCGTCAGAACTGTATTTGGAAGTATTGCAGGACGCACATTGATGATAATAGCATACCACTCTACCGCTTTTGTTGGGAGTTCGAATACTTCCACACCAGTCCAATGCAAAATGAATCCAAACGGCCAACACCCTAGAGTGTTGAACAAACCAACGAACCCGAAAAAGAGCTGCATATCGATACGGTTTTCGTTTTTTATGCGCACTTTCAGTAGGGTCGTATAAAGAGCATAAGATAGAGCTGAGATGAGCGCGAGGGCATCCCCAACAAGTGGTTGAGAGACATGCTCGAAGACAGTTATAGGTCGTGTTCCACTTGCATCTCTAGATGGAGTTAGATCCCTGGAATGAGCAGAGTCCGAAAGAGAAACAAGGAGAACTCCAATAAAACTTACAAACTCAAATTAGTTCATGGATGAGCGAGAAAACAGGAGAGGACACACCTCAGAAAGACAGCAACAATTTTCATAATTGTCAACCTTTCAACCCGAAAAATCTTCCCAACACCAAGCGTAAAGAAACCTGTCCGTTATGAAATTTATAAACGTAAGCTCGAGCTTGGGGACCGAGTGTACACACCGCTGGTGCTGGACAAAATTGTTGTACTTGCAACAGTGGTATAATCTAATGCAGCGTTCACAGTCCAATTCGCTGCAAACCACAATAGACAAAAGACAAAAGCCAGTTCCGCCGTCTGGTAGACATCCAAAGGTAATTCATGGCGATCAAGTGGTAGTATGGGAGCGTCAGACAACCTTGCATGCACTCCAATGTCTGCTTCTCCAGTCGCTTCCGAAACTACTAAAGGTTGGTGTTCCTCCGCTGACCTGACAAGAACACGTTACGGTGAGCCAGCAAAAGCCAACCTGGAACCAATAAAATACCCGCTGAGTTCCTGGAAAAGTTCTCCCTTTGTTTTCCAGAGTCGCTGTAGACAAAAGGGTATTAGATAAATCGTGAAAGCGCTGGTGTTCAGATATGTCACTCTGATAACGGGACCTGAGAGGCATGTCCTTTAGATAAGTGTGATTCCTTACAAGAAAGGCTTTTCATATCCGGTTCTAAAGAGGTCCTGAATAGGTTTCAGGAAGGATGTGCATCTCTCAACAGTGCAAGACTTGCCTGGGTAACAAAGTTTGAAACAGTCCACAACAGAACGACAGCTGATAGGAAGAGTAGACCGATAGCATAGTCCTTTTTCAGGGGTTGAGCAACTGCGCGAACACGAGCAGGGTCGAGTCCCAAGGCATCCATTTCATAGGAAAGCTATCAAGGTATATAGTATGAGACCTGTGTTGGATATTTATAGTACTCTGCTATCTTTAACCAAGAAAGGAGAATAGGTATCTAGAGTAGATCACAACGTCTGGTAACGCCTTGAAAATTCATGCTCAGCATCTCAGCATGGAGCAGTCTGAGCTTGGACTTTTTCCACTGTTTGTCTTTGAACCTATCAAATGTTGGTTGCAAGTGACCTGTATCTCTAGTGTTGAGATTAGCTACAGTAATAGTTCTCCTTACATTTACTCCCCCCCTTCCCAATTAGTATTTATAATAGCTCACAGTAGACTACGAGTGGACTGTACATGAGCCCTGCTATATAAATTGTTGATATAAAAAACAAAAAAATACTACATCCAAGAGCGACATACACACATGACATATTGATCATGATTTGATATGCAATACATACATAAAAAGCGCCGGCAGTCAAAGTTTAACTACAACGTCCATTTACTCAGGTGGCAGGGGCAGGTTGGGAGACCAGAATGCGAAGAAGATTAGAAAAGATAAATCATCAAAATTATCAATGTCGTTGGTGTGGTTGATATTTAACCTTCTCAAATATGCGAAAGAGACTGATGATGAGGTTGCTACAATAAGCAACAAGACCGATTCCGACAAGGCAAATCAAGATAAGTTGGCTGTCGCATATCCGATCTCCCACGCTGCCTTCAAACCGAGGCAGATTACTGGGAGGTCGAGGCATTTCATTATACCACGAAATAGCCGATGGCAGCGCACAGGGAATGAGAGAGGTGAAATAGTTGTCGAAACAGAGGGAAAGCGCAGCAGACCAGGCGCAGATAAAGAGCACTTCCGACAAAGTGTGGGCTAGCTTGCCGGAAGTTTGCCAAAGGCCAACTGGACGGCCAAAATACTCGAGCTGTATAGAAATACGTAAAGAAGATCATGATAGGAACTGATTAGGCGTACATAAATGGCAACCATTACATGGAGGAGGGTCAAAGGGGCAAAGATGATAACCACGGTACTAATTGCAAGGGATCAATATAACCCACGGGGAAGAGAAGGTGCAAATCAAACTTACGGGGAGCTGCCAACAGCTCCCATTGCGTGGTTGCTCTTTTCAATACGGCGTATTTGAATAGCTATGCCGAGTGCAGCAGTAGTGAAGGCGATATTTATCACACGGAACAGCTGTGAAACCGATCAACCTGAGATAAAGACATACAGGCGAGGCTCACTAGTGGAACATAGGGATTGATGAGAATGAATCTGCGGATTTTTTTGCGGCGGGTGGTATTGAGAAAGAGCCTTTCCTCATCTAGCGGAGGACTTGGGTTGAAATATGCTGCTTCTGTGTCGCGTTTGCGAAGGGGTCCCTGTGCATTCGGACGAGAAGTCCAGGGAGTGTCCCATCCGGGTGAGTTCGTCTGGTGCTGGGTGAGCTGGAAGGCAGGGTCTGGGATGGTGAGGTGGGCGGCCTCAAGGTGTTCACGAGGCGGATCTGCACTCTTTCCCTTGTCTGCTCTGCGGTAGAAAGAGGAAGGCTGGAGGCTGGCGGAAGAGGGCAGAAAGTCTCTGAGCCCTCGGCGCTGGAGAGTGAAGGACCACCAACGAGACTCGCCCTGAGAAGGGAGTGTGTGGGAAGAGGCAGCATCGGATGGTCTGGAGCTGGACTGAAAATTGTCCAGAGTGGGAGAGAGTCTGGTGGTTGGAGACGGTGGTTCGTCGCGAGCCCAGGCTAGATAAGGATCAGCGGAGGGATGGAAAACATACGGAAAACATACGGGGCGATGTAACGACTTTGACGGGGAGCGGCGACGGCCGCTTTGCAATGCTCTCATTGAGAGACGAGCGCGACATACTCAGCCATCGATTTATTTGTTATTTATCCATCCTAGTCTCTTCCCACAACCACACACATGGACATCCCCTCCCTCTCCCAAGGCCCCGTCGGCTCTCGCTTCGTCTCCCAGGACGAGATAGACCTTGCAAAGCAGCGCAGGGAAGACCAGTGGAAAGCTGCCTATGCCAGACTCGGCCAGGAGCCTCCTCCCCGGCTCCAGTATGAAGATGCCTATGATGGTCGCAGTCTTGCGGAAGTAGGTTCTCCATCTCTCATCCTTCTCTCGTGTTCACGCCCCTTCCTGGTCTTTCACGTTTCTAGAAACTCGCTGCGAATAGGGTATGTGCTCCCTTCTGCGTCGCTAGATTGATCTGATCCTTGCATTAGATAGCAAAGCAGGAGGAATGGGAAGAGAAGAACAAACTAGGTCCTTTTTCCTCGCTTACCCCTCACTTGAGTTCTGACGGACAATATTTCATAGCGAATCAATTTCGTGCACTAGAGGAGGACGAGATCCAGTTCCTCGACTCCATCAGACAACGCCAAGAAGCAGAGGAGCGCCAGCGCAAGCAAGAAGACGGTGAAGAGCTCAAGCAATTCAAGCAGTACGATTCACCTTTGTCTGCGCTCACACCGACTCACCCATCTTCTAGAGCTGTTGCTGCTCGCGCAAGTAGCCTGAACAGTCCACCACCAATCCCAGGTTCCGCGAAAACCTCAAAACCAAAAGTTGCACCTCAACCTCCCAGAGCAACCGCCAATAAGAAATCTCTCAAAGGCGTTGTCGTCAAGAAAAAGACTAAATTGACACCTTTATCTGATGAAACCTCTAACAAATCTGTCATTCACAGTCGTGACTCTCCTTCAGAGGATCTCAATCCTACACCAGATACAAAACGTCGTAAATTATCTGACGTAGATTCATAGTATTCGTCCAATGCATGAGGTGTATTCTGCTCTGATACCATATTCGCGTATTGTATTACAAAATCTTCCAGCTCTCGAACAAGTGGTAATTCATGCATCTTATCCCACTCTTCTGCTGGATGTCGGTGTTGGTGTCCACCGCACACGGTCAAGGTCTCTTTCCCGTCCAGATCCGGCGGTTTCTGTCCTCTTCGGAAATGCAGCACTCGATGTGCTGCGCTCCAACAGCCTTCTGGCGGCAGGTGTCAGACTTCCTGCAGCTTCTGCGCGCCTGGGTGTCCACGAAGGCGGTCCCATATTTCCTTTCGATTTCCCCCCTCGGAAAACACCCGGCGTTTGCAGTCCCGTCATTTCCGCTTTTGCTCTCAGGTTCTTTGAGGCTGAGTTTGCTAGCCTGCGTGAAAGAGCCTCGCGTGACGACATTTCACGTATATGAAATGGCGTCCTAGGTTCTGCCACATCCACATCCTCCGACCGAGATAAGATTCTGGGCGTTGCATTAAGGGTACCCCATGTCATTAACTGTTTCACAGCCTCTGAACCTAATTGTTCCGGTGTAGGATTCGGTAGATTGGGTACCAATGCACCAAAATCACTGAGACTCGGTGATTTTGGTCGATCTGTGGAGTGTTTCTAAGGTTTCGACTTTGAAACGAGCAGGTCGATGACGTACAGGGCGTGCCACTGATCGCTGCGTCTATCCTGCTACGCGTCGGACTTGGAGGTTCAGATAGTCCAGATGAAGTTGTCTTATGCTCCTGCTCCACAAGTCGTGTATTTCCATGAGAGATCATCTTTAATTCCTGCTTCTTGTCAGCAGTACTCATAACTTGAGGTGGCGGATGGTAAGGCGAAACGTCAGCATCAGGTGAGAACATCAACGAGTTCCTTGTCTTTTTCATAAATCAGCGTTTCGGCTACCGTGAGTTAAAAGATGAATTTTTGTATACCCTGAATTTCCAGCCATCGACACCTGCTGCTCTCTGATCCTTCCTGGGTGCCATGACGGCCTCCGTTGCCTCCTCAACGCTTGTCGCTTTCACCACTACAGCCAATTCTCTATCCTTTTCAACTTGCTCGTCCTTCTCTTTTGGCTCTGCAGCAGCCGTGATCAACCCTACAGGTGTTGGAGCCTCGATCCTAAATTTCTCCCGTACTCCGGGGATAATACCACCAGCAGGTTCAATCAGCATCCTTTCTCTCGCTTCAATCATCCTCTCCCTCTGCGCTTCTACTCTCTTTTGAGCCTCCCAAGCCCACGTATAATTCTCCTTCCTCTTCGTGTTTTCTTGGTCTAGGATCTGAGTGAAACTAGAGTTATCCTCGGAAGTATACCGTGTTTGGAATTCATCCAGGGACAAAGAGGTGTCATAGCGTGGCCTTTTTGATACTCGCTCGACATTCTCCTCTGAATCAGCGTGGAAGGGTGTGTCACTGGGAAATGAAACGTATGGCGTCGGGCCAGGTGTCGGGACAGGTGCTCTTCTGCTAGTTGAAGGCCCCGATACTGGGGTATTGGAAACCTGATGGAGTCTCTGCACAGATGCAGCTATCGAGTCCGAATCTCGGGAACGTATGGCGTCCAGATAGTCGTTGGTGGCATCCAAGTGGACGAGAGAGGGGAAGAAATCTCTACTGATGATATCTGCAAGTGCTGCAGTATACTCATCCTCATCGAGGATGATTTGCTTGTTGAGGGACCGCTCGAGTTTCAGGTTTGAGTTGTCATTAGCCATGGGAAGGGTGTGTGTGAAAAAAGCGACCGCGGGAGTGATGTCGGCACCGATCACATGAACCAATTCAACGTACACCATTCATTATTGGGCAGTACTACACTACTACGCGAATCTATGCGGCAACGAGAAAGGGCGCATATGAATAAGTTAACAAGGTATACTGCATCAGTAGGATACCAACAAATCGTCATAAGAGTCATTACGAACAAACACAGGAATTATGGACAAAGGAAAGAATTTGACAGACTAATGAATGTGACTATGAGCAGATTGAATATCAATCTCTCTCGATGATGAGATGATCGAATTGGGATGCAAGAAAATAACAGAAAAAAAGACTCAAAACCGCCACATAAGCTTACTTTCATCCTGCAGCATGCACGATCAACTTCCAGGTCTCGGACTCCGTGGATCCTTGACGTCCAAGGCATCTCCTGACGAGAATTCGGACTCCATACCACTGTTAGAACCGCTCCTTCGTAGCCCAATACCTCTCGGCCGTCCTATCCGGCTTTGAGTCAACACAGAACCATTCGATGGTACTTTTGGATGAAAGTTCAGTTTGCTCGGTGACTGTGGAGGTGACTTCGTCTCATCATAACCTAAAGATCTTGGAGATCTTGGAGTGGACATGCTGAACCCAGATCGTCTAGGCAAAATTGTCGACCGGTCAATCCGGACATAATCCGAGGAATGGCGGGTCGGGCTAGAGTTCAACGGGGTTCGCTTCTGACCATTTGAATCAAAAACTGCACCTCCCGGTGGTATAGAACGTTTTGACCCCGGAGTACTAGTGAGAAGCCCACTTGTAAATGGTGGGAACAATGTAGGTGTTGTTGGACGCGAAGTGGGCGTAGGTATCGAGCTGCCTGTAGTTGTTGTACTCAGGCTGGTACCAGAGAGACGAGATGTTGGCCGGCGAATTCCAGTGTTCTTTGTACTTTGATTCAAGGTCGATGGGTCTTTGCCAAAAGTGGGTGAAGTGATCCCAACATTAGAAGATCCGGAAAGGTATGCATTTGGACTATTGGGACTAGAAACTCGCCGCCTTTCCCTCTGACGTTCTACTTCTCGGACCTTTACAGGAGATGGCGAATCTTCCATAACTAGTACCCAGCCCGATGTATCACCACGATGGCTCCCTTTCGGCCCAGGCTCGTTGCTTTGTCGAGAGTCTACGCTGCGCCGGATGCTATCGAGGCTGGTTTTTGCCGTGGTTGCCAACGAAGCGGACGAAGAGGAGGAGGAACTACCCAAAGTGTTGACGGGAGACACTGCTGAATTAGCGCGTCCTGTAATACTGCCCATTCTCAACCGCGGGACGCGAGTATGAATCTTCTGCTCTAGCACACGGACCCTTGCCCGCATTTCAGAGACCATCTGAACTCCTTTATTCTTGGGGATGGCTGAAGATGTGGAAGATGAGGAGATGGTACGGGACGTAGGCACACGAGAGTTGATAGGGGTACGAGGACTGGAGAGACTTGGTAGCGTAGTTGACCGAGGCATTGAGGAGATGGGAGATGGGAGATTTGTGGATTTTCCAGAAGCAAAACCTGCACGTTGCAGAAGCATAGACTGGCCAGATGATTTGGAGAGAGGGTTGCGCTTGGGAGTTATTGTAGCTGTCGTGGAAGTAGAAGGCGTCGATTCCATGACAGGAGACAAGTCGGACAGCTGAAGTTCTCTTGGGAGACTGGAGTGAAGCTGGTCTTCATTTGAGGAAATGGAGATGTCGGAGAATCGCTGCAAAGATGAGGATTTTGAATTCTGTCTCTCTCTGGTAGATAAAGTGGAAGTAGCAGAGGCAGCAATGGCGGACGATAGCTGTTCCCTGAGAATGGCTATTTCATCTTGGGCATCTAAGATAAGATGTTTGTCAGGCAGAAGAATTTAGGACAATGAAACAACTGACCCCTCAGTTCATCCTTGGTCCGCTGCATGTCTTCTTCCAGGCTTGCTTTCTCAAGTAATTCGTGCTCGAGAAGAATCTTCTCTTCGAGGGTCTTGGTATACTTTGCCTCCATGTCTATGAGACTCGAAGATGTAACGCGTTTGCTCCGCTCTAGATCGTCTGCTCCGAGCTCGAGATCTCTGAGAGCTGTCTTTGTGAGCTGGTGTTCCTGCCGCAGCTTGTCGAGCTCCCGTTGGAGTGAAGTGGTGGTGGTGTTATGGGTTGTCTGAAGGGACATGTACTTGCTCTGTTGAGCGGCAGGGTGAATATTGCAGACAACAGGGTTGGGAAACGGCGCACCTTCCATTCGTCGCGTTCCGAGTCAGTCTTTGCGGCCCTCTCCCTGAGCTCCTTTTCCAGCTTGGCTGATCTTTCCAAGTCAGCCTCCATTTCAGCCTCGAGCTCCCTGCTGGTGGCCTGGAAGTCCTCCAGCTCCTCTCGAGTGAGGGCAAGGATATCGACGACCTGAGGAGCTTGAGCCAAGTGATGAGCAAAGGAAGAGGAGACGCACTTCGTGATACTTTGCCCGCCAGTCCGTGTGCGCAGACGGGTAGCTGTTGGACGGATTGTGAGTGTAATAAGGGGAGGAGCGAAGAGACATACTCATCCTGAGACCGATGCCAGTCCCTGGGGAGGGCATCTGGGGAGAGGACGGCGGTCATAGGAGAGGAGGCGTGTTATTCCTTATTTGGACTGCTAGAGTAGAATTCACAGATACTACCAGATATGCTAGAGTAGATACTAGAGTACCAGATACTAGATACTAGAGTAGATACTAGAGTACCAGATACTAGAGTACTAGATTCACAAGCCCTCTGGCTTTGCGCACTTGCGTTTCTCCAGCTTGCCCGTCTTTGCGCAGCGCATTTCCTGCCAAGACACAGGCTCCAGGGTTGAGCCTGTCCACAGCATGAGTTGGGTCATATCCAGGGAGCATCGCCTTCCTACCTGCCTCACTGGTCGCAAATATCACCCCGAGGTCGTTGCGTGCCGTGGTCACAAAGTAGCTCCGGGCATCTCCAAGAGATATCTGAAATTTGTCTGCACAGATGCCACTGCAGAGCAGACACACGCACTACAAGACCGCGAACAACATCGCCGCCCCGAAAACAGTCTCCAATTTTCACCCGGTCCTTTTCAGTCGCCCGCACGTCCTGTGTGCGAATTACACCCACAAACTCTTCGCCCGCAGGCAGCGGAACTCCATCGACCACACCAATCGATACGAGCGCCTGGACAGGGGACAGGCGAGTGACTGTGCCGAGCACCACAGACCCTGGAGACGGTGCATGGGGGCGAGTGCGGGGCACGGAGACTGTCTGGGCAAGGTTACACACAGGAAGTGGTAGAGACGAAAAGACAAACAGAGCCTTGGAGCTGGGGAACGCCCATGATGCTGGAGCGCAGCTGGCTGTCCCTCGAGTATGTGCCAGGGCCGGGCTGGAGAGCTGGCCCGCGAGGAATGGG
>Ga0153959_1000080_pt1 | contig 66666 bp, 59 predicted proteins | sample TSFL043MetaG_FD_104685 | JGI IMG/M metagenome (GOLD analysis project Ga0153959, IMG submission 104685) | Attine ant fungus gardens microbial communities from Florida, USA - TSFL043 MetaG | ecosystem: Host-associated > Fungi > Mycelium > Unclassified | place: USA: Florida, Wekiwa Springs...
CATGTAAAGTCTGTTGTCGGGTACAACCACACCCAAAAAAAGTTCGTCAATGAATGGGTGTCAAAATTTTTCATCTTTGTGGAGACTTACAACGATAACCTGTCCGTCTTTCAAGTTGAAATCGGGAGCACAAGGGACCCGAAAAGCGACCGGGATAATGCGCTCGTAAATAAATCGATCAAATCCAGGTAAACCGTTCTGGTCATGCTCTGTGATCCGTCTACCCCAACACCCAACACATTTGTTAAAGAAAACAAAAGCGGCTTTCTGACTCGATGGTTGTGAAGTATCATCCGCTATACTCAACATGCTCTCTAGTAGAGATTCGATACTAGCGGAATTTCCTGGGAAAAGATTTAAAAAAAACCATGGTTAGAAAACACACACACACACACACACGTGTTCACAACTCACGTTCCGAGGTGAAAATACCCTGCAAATCCCCAGCCATGATATTATTCAACAGCGCCAAATACGCTTTTTTCGTCTCACTATGCGCGCGTTCATCGTCCGTTCCAGAAATCGGCAATGACAAAAGCGAACTGAGATGCAGATTCAAGGGACCAATCAATTGATCAATGACATCAAACAAATCCTTCTGTGTAAAAAAAAAAAACGCCTATCAACAAAAAAACGAAAAAAACAAAACACGACTCACGTTTAGTCTGAAAATCAGGAGTCCGATAAAGTTTAGGAAATCCACCAATTCCGAAGGTTCAAAATGCGCCAACAAATTCTCCATCAACGGAGGAATGAAGCTGGCGATAGTAGGCCCAGTAGTAGCCAGTATGCGTGCAAACGCAAACCTCGTCTGTTTCGGAACGCCAGTCAGCAAACCCACCAAAACAAGAAAGGTCACACATACAGCATCCCGAATAACCTTGAACACATTCATCGCCTCAAGACACACCAAAATCACCCTCGCAATCTCTGAAAACACCTCAAGCGAGGGCATACTATAACTCTCCGAGTTCGCACTCGGATAATCCGGGAACCCCTTGGCAATATTCCCCAGCGCCATAATAATATGATGCACCTTCACAATCGGAACCAAACTATCCAAATCTTCCATATTCAATCCCTTTTCTCTAAACAACCGCAAATTCACCGACAAGTCATCCAAAAGAGGTTTGACCAAGGATAACAACAAGCTCGTTTGACGATCCGGTGTTTTAGACGTGAGAGAGGTCAAAATGCCAGCGGTTTCGAAGAGGTAGAGTTGAGAGTCGAAATTGGTGCCACGAACCAATTCACCGAGAACGTCCGGTTCGCCTTCTTCTAGTTCTAGCATTTCGATAGTTATAGGCAAAAGATCACGTAGGTTGTTGATAATGGTAGGACTGAGATCCGGTGAGAGTTCCGCTCGGTTTTCTTTTATAAATTTATAGAAAAGATAATATAGTCGGAAACGGTAGGACGCATCTTCGCTATGTAGGCCTCTGCTCACCAACTCAGCCTCAAGAATGCAAAGTGAAGAGAGGAACCCACCGAGGGTCGATCATAGCTTCCAGAGTAGGTAAAATACACTCTTTTCTGACCTTGAAAAAGTCTGTATATCTCGCCACAGTCTCAAAGTACTGTAGCGCGACGTGCTTGTTGGGATATGATGCAATCCCAGATTGCACGAGTGCGAGTAACATCCCTCCAAGTGTTGTCAAGGGGTACATTGAATAATCCAGGACTGGCTTGATTTTTACAGTTTTATCGACAGGGGGAGCCTGGCAAAAGGCAATGCGACCCTTGCCGCCGCCTGTGACCTCCAAGATGAGTACTATGGTCAACATACAATCCATGAACACACTGACTTTTATTGATCTCTCCAAAGATGAAAACAAGATAGACTGCCAATTCGACATCATTCCACTTGAGAGGCACACCTTGCCTGTACACCGAAATAATCTCAAAAGCGAGAGTCTGCACAGCGTTCGTGACAAGATCTTGATCTATTACCAATGCCGAGTCCAAGAACGTTCGTAGATCCTGAGGGAAGAGATCAGACAGATCGATTCTCTGGAGATGGACATGATTACCTTGCGCATCTTGTCGAATTCCATTACATCGTCGTCGTCTGAATCATCAGGATCTGACCTCTCTTCCCATCTGAGTTTTGTCATGATGACCTGTACGAGAGAGATCAGGAAAGAGCGTGTACTCTCACCAAGCGGTTCTTTGGTGGATTTCCGGTCACGTTTGTACTAGACAGAGTTCGATCATGCATAAGAACTGGGAAAAGGAGATACTCACCTTGGCGAGAATAACATGCAGGAAGGGGAAGATTGTTGATGCTGTATCATCGTAATCGTCTGCCATAAATCGCAGCATGACCGGCAATATCTGCTCGAGGTACGAATTAGCTTCTGTGCAGATGTCTTGTGTCCCTGGTTCCTTTGCTGGATGAGCATGAGCGAGAGTCAAAATGCAATGAAGCCCCTACATCGACGAGTTTTGCCAATTCCAGCCCCAAGACGCTCAGCATCCTGCCGAGAGCTTCCCGGTAGGATTCCTCTCCTTCATCCACGGTATCACCCCTTTCGATCTGTTGTTGTCGTGTTTTGGCTTCCAGGGCATCGAGGACCTGGCCGAGGGAAAGCACTTTAATGAGTTGGAGTTTATCACCAGGTTCTTTGAGTCCTTTAGATACGATGCGGAGGATGGATAGGGAGGAGGCCAATCGGATAGGTAATGAGGCATCAGCTAGCATGCTGAACAGCAGGTTCACAGTCGCAGGTGTCACAGTCAAGCTGATATCGATCCAACCTGCCCGGATCTGACGTGAGGCACGGACATGGGAGGATTAAGAGGAGACATACCAACATAGGATCCAAATGTTCTGATGCCCCAGTCGACAGTCTCGACGGCTGCATCCAAGTCTTTTTTGAGGTTGCCGGTACAGTCCAGTTTCCTCAACTCGACCATTCTCTCGGCTGCTTCTGTTACAACCAAGAGAACAGCTTGGTTGACTTTTGCCGCGGCGCGCTCTCTGACGGCGTCTCTGACTCGCGCGTCTCGCTGGTGTCTTGTGGGATTCCATGAGCGTGCTGCCTTGATGGTTTGGTCGGCTACTTCGCCGGAAATTTCAAGGACGGTGTGGAAGAAGAGGAGGGAGACATGGCGGTTGAAGTTGGACGTTGCAGCGTTGGGCACGGGAGTCCGGATGAGAAGGAACAAGTCGTCGAAGAAGGAGGGCCATCGGTCGATGTACGTGCAGAGGAAAAAGAGAGTGAGGGTATGAGAGAATTTGTTTCTGAGGACTGTTGGGGTCGGTGAGTACGAGTGCAGGGAGGGTGAGCAGGACTACATACAGGGTGTATCGGATTCAGCAGGTCCTCCGATGTACTCTGCCTGGAGGTAGGCCATGAGGGACTGCTGGATGGTGTTGAACTGGTCGTCGTCCAGGGGGTCGAACCTGGAAACAGTGAGAGAGCTGTTATATATATTTTTTTTCAAGCCGGGGCAGACCTGTTGTCGAGAAACTCGTCGAGGACTCGCAGCGCAAAGAACCTCGTCTGGGGTGTGTGCCGTTTCCTGCCCTGCTCGTCGCGGTCGACAAAGATGGGGAGGGCGAGTCGCCAGGTCTCGCTGGCATTTTGCTGGACGCCGGCGATGAACTGGAGGGCGTCGTGGTGGAGAGCGGCCTGGGCAGGGTCGGAGGCAATGGCGACGGCCTGTGCGATTTGTGGGATGCTCATGGGGAGGAGAAAAAGCTATATCAGGCAACTCCATAAGTAAGCTCTCTACTACTACTCCCATGTCAGAGTTCGACAGCCTTTCCGATTCAGACTGGCTCGACGTCGCCGGCCGCGTCTCAGACGACAACGACTCCCTCAGCTCAAGGCCTCTTTCCCGCAGATCGTCCCTCAGCATCGGCAGCTCGCATGGCAGCCAAGTCGAGGCCTGGGAGGGCTTTGTCGACGACGACGCCGTCCTCCAGCCTGCGCCCAGACCAGCAGACGACATCCCCGACATCAGCCAGGACGACCAGAAGGCTCTCGACCAGAGCCTGGTTGGAACCCTCAGTGCATCGCGCACCAGCACCGCTGCTCACAGTTCTATCCGCGACCTTCGCCTCTCTTTCCCAGATCCTCTGACCAGTCCTCCTGATCTGGAGCAGCCCATATCTCGTTCCGACTCTGCTGTATTCAGTCATCAGCCAGCGACACCCCAGGCCACAGACTTGGATATCGTTCTCTATGGCTCATCTTCCCCCATCAAGTGGTCTTTGGTCCAGAGCCTCATCCAGAGAGCCGCCAGTTTCTCCGGAAATCTTCTTCTCGGCTCCCTCGATCCAGATAATGGCCCCGTGCAAACCCTGCATCTCCGCTGCGAGGACGACAACTTTACTATAACTGTCCACGACTGTACCAACGACACCCCCGACCCGGCTGATATAGTGCGTCACCTTGCTAAACTCTTTCTCTTGACCTTCACTGCGTTCATAGCTCGACTTGCAGGCTCATGCCTCTCTGGCGATCGTCTATCTTCCTGCTGCAACTCTCCCGGTTCTATCACGTCACAGTGCCTACTTGCCCGTTCTGGTCCCTACCTCTGCCGATCCTGTCTTGCGTCACGCCGCAGAGGACGACTGGGAACTCCTTGGAGTTCCGGCTCACAAAACCATCTTCCTGACCTCCGATAAAGAACCCTTGTCCAGCGCTGATGATCTCTCTTGTCTCGAGCCCTCTAGAGCATTCCAAGTCATCCATCAAGCCCTCGATAGTCCCGCTCGACAGATCAAGACTGTATTCGACAACGGCCATCCTGCCCGAGCGGTCACTCTGTATGTAGCAGCCATGTACTTCTCTCGTCACTTGGACCAACTCTGCTTGTAGATTTGCACTTGTTTCTATCATGATGGGTGTCGCTTTCAATACCGCATTCCACTCGCCTACTAGGGTCTTTGACGTCGACCAAGCCAATCAATTCAATCGAACTCTTGCGGTGCCAGTCGGTACCAGTACTGCTCTTGCCACTTCCTCTTTCAAGGACTTCTCTCTTAGCGTCCTGTCACCTGGGATCACATCTCTTTCTGTAAAGCCTTTTCAAGTAAACTCGCTCTCTACCACTTCGCATACCGACTCTCTTTCCGTTCACACCCATCCTTCTTCTTTGTCTCACAGTTTTACTCCTTCCCTCATGGTGCCTGGTCCTTCTCCCTCGCCCATCGTGGCCTCTGATATGCCCCAAGCTCCATCGTCCAAGGACATGCAGCAGCATGCCGTCCCCCCAACCTCTTCCTCCGAGGTCAAACCAGTGTCTTCTATTTTCTCGGCAACGAAGTATGCTCTACCCGACCTGATTAAACCCAATGCTCTCAGTTTGCGTTTCGGTAATGAACTTTCTGAGGCACTGGACATTGGCGCCAGGATTTTCCAGAATACAGGGAGGCCTGATAGCAGTGTTAAAGACTTGGTCGAGGCCATGGACAGTCTCATGAACTCTATCCAAGTTCAGACTCTGAATGTCGTTAGTCAAAGTAAAGGTAAAGCACGTGCAGTAGGAGAAGAGGTTGTCTTGCGGAATGATAAAGCTCGTGGACGTGCCAAGGATCTAAAGAAGCAGGGCGAGAGATTGTTGAACTCGGCTAGTGCTCAGTTTTTTGAAAGGACGCAAGTTGCGAAGCAGAGAGCCCAAGTTTTGAAAGATGCGTTGAAGAAGACTCAGGCATGGAAATCGTACGAGAGGGCGCATGTGGATATTACGGCCAAGTTGAAAGCTACAGAATCTTATGCGAAGGATAAGCCTGGTTGGTGGGAAGAGGGAAGAGGATGGATAGATGTTTTATGAAGATGAAGACTGGCATGACGTTTGAGAAGTGGTCCCTCTATCTGATAAACAAAGACTCGTTGGTGATTAGTGATCTAAGTAACGCTTTCCCGTGTGTATTATTCCTGTCAAACGAATCCTGTGTTGTAGGAAATAATGATAGCATTGTGATATCGGCCTTTGATACACTAGATGAGCACATGTTATCTCTTGTCCATCATTCCTAGAACCTGGACAAGAAATATGGTCCTTGTTGTTCGACTGTCAAGCAGTCGGAGAACCTCTTCCATTACTTTAGTTCATTAAATAGGTTTTCACTTCTCAACCCCTCAACGTCTTTTTCGTAAATGACAATACAAAGCAAAACAATTTCGTAGAGAACAATACCGGTATAGAGTAAACTAGGAAAAGAAAAAAAAGCCGATACGACAAGTTTTCAAGTTTCTTTACGTTTCCTCGGCGCGGGGATCAAAGCCAGAACACCGAATATCAGTACATACAGACTTGTCGCTTCACGGAAAAAAAAAAATCATTAGAAATAGTCACTCGAGAGGGAGCAGCAGCAACAAGAAGAAATAGCAGAAGCAAGCTTACCACCCACAATTCCTTGTGTATAGCCCAAGTTGGTCCAACTACCTAGTATCAAAACATGAAGAATCCAACCGACGATGATCGTGGCGGTCAAAACCTATATATACATACACGATCATGAATAATGAGAACAAGACAAGGGTGGTAGAGTTCAAAAAGAACGTACAGGGATAACGACCGAAAGAGAACCTGATTCTCGCCAGGTGCGCCACTATTGTTTGGGGGGAGGGAGATTTTTCAGACATTCGACCGCATGAAATTAGAATAAGAGGAAATCAACGTAACGTCAGGACGTTCATCTCTCCAATGTATCAAGAACAAAACATAAAAAATCAGAGCCATCATCACGAAAACATGACCTAGAGCCACAAACGCCACTTTACTAAACAGGAGATTTCGTGATAGACAAGAACAAAAAAAACAATGTGAACAAGGCGATAGGACATGAAGCTGTTCATGATACCACCGCACCTGTGGAAAGCGTCATCTTCCGACTGAAGTACGCGTACGAGTTTGTCTAGTGTACCCAGATAATACGTGATCATGGCACCAGGCACAATGAGTTTGAGCTGTCGAATTACATTGGTGATCCAAGATCGCGGATGAGTATTCAACGTCGACGTCGAGGAGGGCATTTTTTTTTTTGGAAACTTGAAGGTCAGGATCTAGTGAGGCTGAACCGGACTGTATTACTTTATGATCACGTGTAATTTTCGAATTACCGCTCAGAGCTGGTTCGCAAGTATTGGAATGGGGAGTATAAAGGCTCACTGAGTGGGTGACGAGACTCATGGGGTGTTCGAGTATAGGATTTGAGGTCTCAGCAAGGTATATGAGATGTAAATACATTGTTTTCTACACATGTTACCCATAAAACTCGCTTCCCGTGATCAGACGGTTCAATTGAAGAACCACACACGTAACCACACCTCAAAGTTTCGATCTAACAACCGGGTCCTCGGAAACTTTGACCACTCTGAATAAAAAAGTCAGTCTTTGCGGCGGCCGAATCCAATTCCCGTCTCACGCACAGCTTGCCAACATTTTCGCCTGTAAATAACATTGGTAGAGCCTTGGGAGCTTCTTCAATGCCTCCCTCAATCTTGTGGAAATGTCGCTTGAGTTTGCCGCTGATCAAATCTCTTCGCATTTCTTCGAGGGCTACCGGGAAGTCCTTCACATAATCAAAACTATTGAGAGAATAATAATAATAATAACATGAGCATAAATGTAAATGGGAAAAAAGAACTCGTTCAGATCATACACAATGAATCCTTGGACCTTGGCACGCTGAGCAATGATGTTGGTATAGCGTTGAAGACCCTTGGGCGTATTTGTATCTGAAAACATAGTTGAGCACAAAATCCAATAGGAGAACCCCTCCCCCTTCCGAGACATACTATATGTAGAAATGGCACCTAATCATTTTTTTAAGACTGAATTTTCCAGTGAAAGGACTTGTAAGATGACATACCACAGAGAACAATCCGGGCATCTTTGTTCAATCGCGTCAACATAAAATCCAACATATCACCTCCGACATTATCAAAATAGACGTCCAGATACCCGACGGTGTTTTTAAAGTCTTGAAAGAAGGTTGGGCTTTTGTAATTAAAAGCTTTCTCTATACCGGTCTCTTTCTCCAAGGCATTGCATTTCTCTTGTGAACCGGCGATCCCATAGACCTTTGCCCCAGCTGCTTTACCGAGCTGACACGCAACGTGACCAACAGATCCAGCTGCACCCGAAACAACAAGCTTTTCTCCCGATTTAAGTTCGCTGATCCTCATGAGTCCGAAATATGCTGTGAGACCAGAGAAACCGAGTGTATTGAGGTAGTCGAGAGGCTCAATGCCTGGATAAAGTCTACAACCCTTTGAGTTGAAGCAGTGAACTCTAGGGGAGACGCGCGGATTGCTCACTCAACCTTATCGAGATGCTTGTCCTGGACGACAGCATATTCAGTCATGCCTGAGGTACAGAACAAAGTGTCAGTCCCAAGGTCCGCATGAACAAAAGTAAACCTTGATACCCCATGAGCCTGTTACGTAGTCCCCAATCTTGAATTTGCTGTTATCTCCGGTAGAAATGACAACGCCCAGTCCCGATGCGCGCATAGTCTATTATCCCTCTAAATTCAACTTGATTGCAACTAGAAATGTCATGGACATTGAACTACCTCTCCTATCTTCACTGGCGGTAAATAGTTACGCGCATCTCGAGTATAATTCCTCATCGCTGGATCTAGAGAAAGCCAAGTACATTGTACGAGTACTTGCTGGTTCCCAGGCGTTCCGAGTGACGCGAAGGGTAGGACCTCTGTTCGGAAGGTGTCCGCTTCAAAGTTATCCGTAGGTCTCGAGTTGAGCACTATGCGTTTATAGGTCTGTGGTGTCATTGCAGTAACTTGAGGTGCGTCTGGAATACAAAAAGTGTAAGTATTGTGGAAACAGTCGAAAGGTGTTTGATCCCGGATATTTGACTACCGGTTCCGACTTGTCATGGTTATTCATAACCAACAGCCATTATTTTCTATCACTACCTACTGTATTTCACGTGGTACCCCTCCCCTCCTGGCACACCTTGTTGGCTTATATAACGATATCAAATGCCCAGCCAAATGGTTATGGTATTATTGAACACATCATAATCTCACTTTAGTGACATTTTCAAAATGTTACATAAGAATCAGAAGTCTTTCTTCTCAGGAGCAATACTTTCAAGTTCCCCTGATCGAAGATCCAGTGTTTTACATCAATGTCGGGTCGTTGTATTTATACATGTATAGGGAATACATAATTCTCGATCAAAATAGAAAAGAGGATCCAAGAATTTAGGACTATCACAGCGTATTTCCGATTAAATCCCTTACCTGGTCTGAGAAGCATATTCAAGTGCGGTAATGCTCGCTTTTCCAGAATCGTGGTCAGTATTATATCCCCGCTCGATGGTACTCTCATCTCTCGCATGTTTAGAAGTAAAACGCCTGTTTCCATGAGCAAGATGAGTGAATTCCAACGCCTGGGGAGTAACAAGCCGATCCGAGTCGACTAAGAATACTTCGTAGAGGATGACTGCGAAGAGGGTAGCAGGGATGTTCGTGAGGGCGGTGATAGCAGCATATTTGCCTCCACCAGCTGGTAACAATTTGAGCTAACATTTCAACAATAAGAAGGAAAGGCATTCAACCTTGTAACCCCCATATCGTCAATACCCATAATCGTCCACCGAGATCACGAGCAGTGTTCATGACTACCCCAACGGGTGAGAAACCCCAGATAACAGCCGCACTGGCAGTTTTCGTGTCGGAGGAATTCGATACAAATGATGGTGAGATTCACGTACTAGGAAAGACCGATGCAAGGCGCAGCTTGCGCTGGAGTGATGATCATATTGGTTGGATCATTAGCAGTCCAAATCACAAGTCCGACAAAGAAAGACTGATATCAAGATGAGCTTCTATGCCCTTGATGCAATGAAGAAACGCACGCAAACGAACTCATTGAGGAAGGTGGATCCGAGACTTGCTCCGGGAAGAGTATAGAGACCGAATGCACCAGGAGGTCCATTTGGCGTGAACAGATCTGCCTCTTTGCCAGCAGCAATCAGCCCATCAACCATTTCATGAATGACTGGCCGCCATTGGTAATACACCAGCATGCAAGCGACGTAACCACCAAAGATTTGGGCAACGATATACCTCAGATTAGAAAATTAGCTGACGTGGACTCGGAGGACATATCTCTCACCTAAGGGCTTTCAGAACGGGAAAACCTCTGAAAATGACATGAACGATTGTAACAGCTGGGTTGAAGTGACCCCCAGAAGTGCCTGCAGCGATTCCGAGAGCGAACATGATACCAAGCGCATAGCCAAATCCGATCTGGAATACAGCTGTAAACTGTTAGTATAGTGTGTGAACTTGGAGCATGTGTATTCACAGGAAACGCCTTGTTGTTGTGTGATGCCTCCAAGGATATAACCGAGGTTTGAGCCAATACCTGCTACAGTTAATGACAGATTCCTGCCTCCAGACTAGAGGAAACTTGCCAGGAAAGCAGTAAAGGAAGACTCCAAGCTATGCAGACCGTTACAAATCATTAAGGGCTATGACTGAATAGTCACTGACTGCCTCCGCGAAGCACTCCATTAACCAATGAACTTGTTTGCGATTACGATGCCTTTCCCACTGCTTCAGCACACCGATTCGCTTGTGTAGATCGCCGAGATAAAGGTAACGGGTCTGGTTCATGATATCGTAAAGTGGGGATGGGAGTGAATGCGGAGAGAACGAGGGAGGGAGGCCAAAGAGACTGTTCCTCGACGGATGATTTATAGATGACAGTGAAAATAGAAGACAGTATATCCCATGATCTTCTGGAGAGCGTGAAACCCCATCGAGACTCAGGTACAGCAACGCCTCCAAATGATATTTCCAACTACGGGAAATACACGGGTGCTATTGCGTATGTTCCGTTCTCAATGATAAATTTGACCTCGTGGTTTGGACTGAATTGACGCGGCCAGGAAACAACCGAGAGTAGCCGAAGATGGACACTAGAATGATCCACGAAATGGAGGGTTCGCTTCATGTCATCAGTGAATCACGCTTGTGCAATTAGAAAGCTTTTCAGCTAGTCCAGTATCGATCAAAAGGGGTTGATTATTTGCGAAGGGACCTTCTGAAGTGAGATTCGGGAGCAATCTCCTCAATAGCGCATAAGCCAATCTCGTAGGTTGGTCCAACCCCATGATGATTTGTGTCATGTGCTCTGGGGTCAACTGCTCAGGTCCCGGATTATATTAAGTTTCAAATTGGCGTGATGACATCACACACGCTGTGCTAATAAGCCTTGGCGTCGTTAGAGGTCATACGGACGAGTCTCGGACACCGTAGAAACTATGAAGGCCGCGATGCAGATATTTAGGAAAACAATTGGTTTTGATGCTAGGACTAATTTCAAAAAACAAAGATCAGGCCTGCGTGACTGATGGGGTGAAAACTCAGATTGAACACAACCATTTTCGTATCGGTGTATGGGTATTCAATTTGACTCGTTCAGACGAGAAGAATTCATTGGTTAGTAAAAAAACTTATCGGAGTCGCTTTTGTGACTCAAGAATGATATCAACCTCGTTTAGCAGAGAACCAACAGTTTGATATGTATCTTCATAATCCTGGTCTCGATCAGGGGGACTAGCCTCTCTGTGAATTTGTGGACCTGCAAAACATGATTACAGCAGGCGATCAAAACTAGATAAAGGACCCGTCGTGAATAGTTAGTTTGAGTGTGACTAATTCCTATTACTATCGTAATCAAAATTTCAAAGGGTGTAGTTTCGTGTAAAAGATAAAATGAAAATAATGGTTCTAGAGGAAAGTTTCACAAGCCAAAAGCATAAAAACAGGATGGTCCACTAAATGACATTATGGCAGAACTCCTGGAGAGATATCGAACTTCGTCCTGGCAAAAGCTCGTAATGAATGGTCAAGGGAGTATGGGGTGTGCAGATATTTTCCGATGTACCAAGTGTAGGCTATTGCCAGTGCATTTTAGCATGCACCAGGCGCTATGAGTCGTGGACTTTGTAGAGGGCTGACCTTCTTACATGCCAGAGACGAGTGCAGTGTAGAAGGACAATTGTATAGGTTCGCCTCCGTCCATTATTTAGCTCAATGGTCCATTACTACCATGACTTACTAGTTCACGAAAATAGAGAACGGTTCAGGATGAGCTTTTCCCTGTTGGCATCAGGTCGTTGCACTTGGCGAAGCTCTGGTTTGTGGGATTATCGGCCTTGTTTTCAAGGAACATGTCGAAGTGGACTGAAAATTATGCCAGGAAAGTAGGAAACCCGTTCTCTGGATTATCGAAGGGCGAAAGTGAGAGAATAATACCGGGGTTTGGTTTGAAGGAGAAAATATCAGATCTAGGCTGGTAAACTCGGAAACGATAGATGACATCAGACGCGTGAATCTCCAAAACCAACTTCGCATCTCATTCTTACACCTTGAGTTCCATGATTGTGTTCAGACAAAAATTGCACTCAGAAGAGGCGCTACTCGTCTTCATACCCGTGTACAGGTCTCCGTGGTCTGTTAGGAACTAGAAAAAGCCTGAGCAAATGTTCGAGAATAGGTTGGGTTAAACACACGAGGATATGTAGCTGGGATCATTTCAGCGGGTCTGTAGCCAAAGTGTTCCCTGATTGGAGGGATGGTAATGGCCATTACTGGTCCAATTGTCCCGAGAACCACCGAGTAGAAGATGACTGGACTCTCATGAGCCTGGCGTTGCTGAGAATAATGTCCAGATGGGTGCTGCGGAGATAAATGTAAATGCGCACAAGGTAACGATAGGTTTGACGGAACGGTAACAGCAATGAAGTCATGAGTGCAGTAAGTCGCAGGTAGCCCTAAAAGACACTTGATGGCTGAGGTAAGCAGATCCTTTACAGCTTGCTTTTAGCGCCTCGTTCGTCTTCAAATTTCACTATATTCAACAAGCGTAATCTCACATCATGTCTCTTGAGGAGAGCATCAGCTTGGAAGAAACCAATAAGATTCGTATCTCGCTTGGTCTCAAGCCGTTGACTGAGGACAAGGCACCAGCAAATGACAAGGAACAAGAGGCAGAAGAAAATTACAGGAACCAACGCGAAAGGGAGAAGAAAGAACAAGAAACAAAGTACGTCTAGCTCTCTCTCTTTGGCAAGTGTTAATATGTGTTGTTACTCGTTCTAGGAGGATTGCAGAGGGAATAGCCAAGTGAGTACACGGTCTTTCTTCGTCGCACAGTCACTTCTATGTTCCTCTATTGGCCTCATAGGCTATGACACTGTCGAAGAACAGAGCTCTTATACAAACTCATTAGGGTACGAAATCGCCGGGAATTACATGCTTCACTCAAGGGTGCAACCCTCGGCGATGCAGATGGTGATGACGATACATTAAAGTGGATCAAAAGGAGCAAGAAGAGCGAGAAAGAACTTGCAAGGAAGAGGCAAGCGGAGCTGGAACAAATGGACAAAGTTTTCCAAGAAGAATATACCGAGCGTGCGATACAGCAGCTTTATTTTGTCCTTTGCTTCTGACACGCCTGTAGGTGACCTCGAGGGCTTAAAGGTCAGCCACGCCTTCGATACGCTGGATGAAGGCGAAGCGCGTATACTTACGCTCAAAGACAGCCGCATCCTTGATAACTTAGGTGTGTTCATCTCTTTTCAGTTATGATGCAAGAGCCGACATGCCTTTCAGAGGATGAATTGCAGAACGTTGAAATGGCGGAGGAGGAAGTACGACAAAAAAATCGAGAACTCAAGATTAAACGGCGCGATTACACAGGTTATGATGATGAGGAATTCAAGGACGGTAATCAAGGCGTGAAGCAAACTATCCTCGCTAAGTATGATGAGGAGTTAGAGGGTCCAAAAGATTCTGTACATCATCATTTTCTCTTTCCGAACATATTCTTATCCCTTTTATATCAAGGGTTTCCGTCTGGGATCGGCAGTACCATCGACGAAAGTCAAACGAGAGGAAGAGAAACGATCTGCGGCTGTGGCTATCAACAAATCGCTCCTCAGTATAGATTACACAAGTTTGTTACTTCTTCATCTACTTGTACTACCTGCTGATGGGGGTCCTTCAGAAAACATTGATATTTTGGATTATAAGCAAGCGGACGAGATCGGTTTCAAAAAGCCAAAGGCAAGTTGGATGTGTGTATGCTGTATGATTTGGAATTAATTTTAATACCAGAACAAGAAGAAACGCTCATCGCGACGAGCACCAGATGTCTCAGATCTAAATAATGACATCCAGATGGACGTCGACGAAAAGCCTATTATACCCGTTCAGCGCGAGCGAGACCTGAATGCCAATTTCGTTGATGATGACGATCTTCAGGCTGCCCTGGCTCGTTCTCGTCGTGCGAAGCTTAACAAACCCAAAAAGCTTTCACCCGAAGAAGTTGCCAAAAAAAGTGTGTTGATAGTCACTCTCTGGGTACAATCTGTTATCTTACTTATAATAGTTGCTGACCAGCGTGCTCAAGAAGAGGCAGCTTTGACAATGTCGAATGGCATTAAGGTTGAAGAAGCCGAAGATAGGGGTTTGACATTTGACGATACGTCGGAATTTGTCCGCTCTGTCATGTTGGAACCCATGGTGAAGTCCAAACCAGAGCTTGAGGAGCACTCTATACCTCCTGCACGTGGTGGTGCTAGCCAGCAGCCTTCCAGAGATGTGTCCATGGCACCTGGGGATGTGATTCTGGATGAACTTGAGACTGGCGAGATTCAAATGAAGGACGAGGAGGATGAGGATTTTGATATGGACATGCTGAACGAAATAGAGGATGCCATCAAGAAGACAGAAGCTGAGGAAGCTAATAATGGAGACCTCATCGGGACATCCAATGAACAGACATTCAGTGCGGGCATGGCATCTACCCTCAACATCCTTCGACAACAAGGTATACTTGCTCAATCCTCGGCAGATCAGCAAGAGCGCGAAAAAGTCCAACTGCAGCGAGATCTTTGGCTTGCGAGTATGCGTCAACGGCTTGCTCAGAGGGATTTGGAACGCCTTCAATCCCGTGGCGGAAACAAGGATCAGGCTCAGCGAGAATATGAGAATCGCATGCGGGAACAACAGGAAGCACGCGAGAATCTCAACATGTTCAAGGACTACAAGCCTGATGTTAATATCGTTTATTATGATGAATTTGGACGGCAACTGACGCCCAAAGAAGCCTGGAAAGCACTGTCACATAAATTTCACGGGAAAGGATCTGGGAAGATGAAGACTGAGAAACGACTCAAGAAAATTGCAGAAGAGAAGAAGAAGGAAGCAATGGCGAGTGGAGATACGCCTTTGAGCATGAATAAAGCATTCCAACAGCGCCAGGAAAAAACAGGGCAGGCGCACTTCGTACTGTCAGTTGGTAACAGGGGGTAAGTAAAACTGGTATCATCATTTATCTTCCGTTGACGATGTCGCCAGTGCGGTTCCTCAAGCCGCTGAGTTTTTCGATGCACAACCCCTTGCAAAAGGCAAGACTGAGAAAACAAAGAAAAAGAAGGAGGGAAAGAATGCTCAAGTAAAACCAGAACCTGGTTTCATGACTGTCCCTGCTCCTCAGATGCAAGCATTGCCCAATGGTGACAGTCCTGGTCCCTCCAGCTTCACACATAGTGCATCTGGGTCCCCAGCGCCGAAGCCAGGGTTCTCACGAATCTCATCTGCGATTGAGACACCATCTCAAGGTGGTACACCTGTTCCCGGGGAGAGAAGCAAACTTTCAATTGGTTTCGGGTCCAAGCGTAAAGCCACCGAAGAACCTGCGAATCTGCCAGATCCAAAAAGACGACAGTATTAGATAATTGATTGTTTAGTATCAGTTTTTCTTTGGTATATATGTTCTACGTTTACAGCGTGTTCACACTACTTAATTGAAGATCCTTCGCTACTAGACAACGATCTTTGTCTAGGCCTTTGCTAGTCTCAAAAGCCTTGATCAAAGATGTTTGACCCTCATCAGTCCTTACGATTTGGTTAACGTTTGTTGATCGGTCACCGGAAAAATATACCATTTAACTCGGTGTGCTGTACTCTCCAAGATCACTTTGATAGTTGTCCATGAGAACCGGACAAGCTTGGGAAAGCCGAAGGTTGGTTCGATGTTTTGTTTCAGCCATGTTTGCGTATTCGGATCTATTGGATATGAGGTTTGGGGTTAGACTCTTATGAAGGTACTTGCCGGAAGGATATCCTGATCCAAAGTCCGTACTCCACCCGAGCTTGCTATTCTTGAGGCTCTCCTCGAAATACCATCCTTCGATGCAGGCGTCTCTGGTAACCTTCGCTGCCACGCTGGCAGCTCCGACGATTTTAAATTTAGCATCTGCTTTGGTTGCGACTGTGAACGCGATGCCTGGAAATAATCCAGACAAGTATTTTTCATACGTGGTGGTTGTTCCCAGCGCATCGACATAAACCTATGTGACGTATCAGGTAGTTCTTCCATCGGATACATGCACAATGACAGACCTCCTTCAGCTCTATTCCGCAGTCAAGGATTTCTCGAATGAGGAGGACAGTCGCTTCCTGAGATTGCTTATTTAGATTAATCGGTGGCTTTCGAATCATTCCACTAGATATCGCTTGCGGACTATTCCGTCACATAACAGACTATTTATCACTAAAGAACTTGTTAATACCCACCTGATCACACGGACTGACCAACCAAGATTCGAGGGATCTGAACTGAGTGTTTCAAGCAGTGATGACCTTGTGGCAGCATTCAAGGTTTTGGAATCTGCTCATTGAAGTCAAATTAGAGGGTAACGTGATAGTAAATCCTGTTGTCACCTGCGAAACCGAGGCTATCTAGATTTTCTTTGTATGCCACTGGACAGTATGCGACACCGTACACCAATGGGCCTAGCACAGGTCCACGACCGGCTTCATCAACGCCAAGGATATAAGGACCTGTGGCCGTTGGAAGAGGTGAGTGGTAAGTATAGGATTCAGTCAGAGGAGTAGATGGGCTTGGTGCTGAGGGTACAGTCGTATGGCTAGTCATTGTTGCTACAAGATGTGTGTGTGACGATCGTCATGGGTGACGTCGCGATATCCCCTGTCAGTCCGTCGCGACCCAAATCAAGATGCATTATCGAAGATTCACGAGGTTTAAAGGTTGCGATTACTGTTCCGATCAACGTCTTTGACTCTGCCCTTTCCGTCAATGATAGTAGCGAGGCCGACGAACGCGATGTTTTCCATGTCCATCAGCACATGTTTTAAAAGTAAGGCTACAGGTGAGCTATGCTTGGGACATCATACGATTGTTATCAGTCTTGCTGTGCTTCGCATTTTCTTGCACCAACTCAAAGTTGTTCTGAGGTCACCAATCGGGTAGATCCAGATCCAGATGTATCCTAACCCATCCCTTTCAGACATGAGTTTCCCTGAACACCAACATCCACTATCCTCTGCTCAGGGGCTACCATCAAACCATCAAACTTGGTGCTCACGGACCGTACCCTCTGGGTGATGTCAAGATATATGCGTCAACAAAAGACAACACTTGGCACGCGGTGAGCGCTGCGATTAAAATTGGCCTGCTAGAATGAAGTCTACCCCAGATGATCAGATTGAGCTTCTGCGCCCGTCTTGTCAAAGCAGATTTCTCCGCCTTTTAATTCATGCTCGTCGAACAGTATCATGGATTACCGGTGGTCATGTTGGTACATTGGACCGTAGTTTTCAGCCAGGCTATGGTTACTCCAGTACCTCAAATACCAGGAAAAAGAGTAGTCACTGTTGAAAAGACTCCTTGGTGACTCTTTTCCAAAACAGCAACTAATTGCCTGGCGTGAAAGCCTTGCCATATCGAACCGCCACAGTGCATGAGACTCAATGGGCAACCATACGTTGTTGGTTCTAGAATGTTTTCCGATACACAGAATGAAGAATGTATGGCATCAAATCATTCACTAAGTGGCGAGAGAAGATGCATCGTTAATGGCTCAAAAAGTTTCTCCACTGATCTGGCCTTCGTCTCGGGGATCCCCGAAACTTGACAACAGTGATAAATTGAACACAAACTGTGACAAGGGATTCCTACCCGATCATAGATAAAAATGGCTCGGCACAGGATATTTTGCAGATCGTGGATTTGCCTTGATGAGCACCAGATACCAGGACCAACGGCGGAGTCAAATGGACATGCTCTAGGTAGAGAGACTATTGATTAAAGTAAGTACTGCAATTTTTCCACTATGCTGCTACAAAAATTTGACAATTCAAAGCGTATATACAACGATCCTCTTTCATTAAGACAAGGGAATTTTGTTGGTCATTTTACCAGAGCCTCTCCGCTTCTGGCTGCTTCCCCGTTTTGAGAGTGATCTCAAATGTCCAATTCACTTGCTAGTGCTAGATGCATGACAGAAAGTCACCAGACATGAAAAACAAATTATATATGTGCAACAAGACTCACTTATAGTTCCAATCGCTTTCGGTTGTGTATCTCCAAAAGAATCAAAAAGCAAGCTACCACTGAGCTGTACCACTAAATTCTCTGGCATTGAGATAGGCTCGGGTAGCTCAGGCAGGTTTTCATCGGCATCCAGGGGAGGTAGAGGAATTATAAAACGGTTGTTCAATGGAGGAGGTTTCATGGCGTGCGGTAGCTGTTGTCTGTGAAATCGAGGACGGATATGAGTCAACAAAGGATCAGTCCAACTTGGTCAGACCAACACTGTTAGGGTTTGAAAGTGTCTAAACCACTGTGCTCAATATATAGGCACACCAATATGCACTCGCTGTGCGTGCGGATAGACTCGATAATTTCGTCATATCGAAAATACAGATCTCATGAGCTTTAGATGTCAAAAATGCTTCCAGACTGATGGTCCACCGAAAGCTATTTATGGACCGACCCCGAACGCCGGAACGCCGGCTCAAAATACGAGGAACTGTGACCGGAATCAATATCGATCTAGGTCCGGTCTGTCGTCATATTATCAGCAGTTGAACGGCGCTCCAATTGGACTGGCCTTTGTAGTGCCCTGTGGACTGAAACTTTATGGTTCTCGACATCTTGGACATCTCCAGATAAAAAAGCACAAAATGGAATTGATGAGAAAATTCAGAACCAACATAAGGTTCCGCTCCTTTCCTCGATGTGTCGGGTCTTTATTTACTTGTTGACCTGACAACAAGTAGTATTTCAAATCATACTTTCTTCTTGACGTGCCTTAAATATTGCTTTGGCTGGTTGCCTGTCTGTTGACATACCTTCTCATGAAATGACCATGATATATTTTAGGATCAATCAGAAAAGTTGGTCAGGCATAGCATTTTGAGAAACAATAGTAAAGGATTTCGAGGATCCAGCCTACCTTTCCAATGTAATATTTGAAAAACTCGAAAGGTTTCCAAGTCCCAGAAAACCTCTCCTTTCAGATTATCGTTCTCATGGGTCCAAGATCGTGTGTGAAGATCTACCTTGCAGACCTCTACATCCACTCAACGAAATATTGGGTCTGATGGGAACCTTTCTTGTTGTACGAGAATCACAAGGAATATTCAAAGGAGCCGATTAGCCCTGAAAACAGAGATAGGAGGTCTAGCTTGATAAAGTACTTCCGGGAATACGATGACTTGATGAGATGTTAATATGACTGGTGCAAAATGAAGATCCTATCAATGAGAGAACTCGTCCTAGGTGGACACGGTGGTATTAGGAGGTAAGTATAGGGTACAAGATACCAATTATAATAGCCCCATATAAAAAATGTAGTGCTGATATGCAGTATTGTATTGACCCAAATATGAATCGCAACCGCAAGAAGCCAGAAGTGCAGATGTTTCTACAGTGGTTGAGTCTCTTCACCCTGTGCATTTGGTGCTCAATCTGATACCATCGAAAAAAATCAACTCCTCTTCCTGTACCAGCTACATCGTCGAGGCTGATCTTCGGAGCACTGCATATTTCTTCAGCTTGTCGAAGCCTGGATCAGTTCTTCGTTATTAGCATTGTCTGTTGGATGGAAGAGGCGATTTTCTCAGTCAAGAAGGCACCATTTCAAATTTCCTACTAAATTTCCGGGTGGTGGGAACTCGATGCCATAATGAGATAGATCCTCTAGTTTTTCGCAATAGAACCCCTCCTTCATTTCCGCCGTGATGGTATTATGGGCTAAAGCATGCTTTTGATGCCTTATCTCCAGGTCAATCTTGATTTGACCAGTGCCTTGTCTGAAAACAGCGCCCATGATCGCCATGTCTTGAGATGGTATCTTCTGCTTAGCTTGGTTTCCGCCAGAAATTACACTCTCGACTCCATTGATCCGAGTCCAAGCGTTCCTTATGTCCCGTAGTCTCAAAGTTTATGGCCACCCCGAACATGTACTTCCCTTTGAGCTTGAAAATTTTCAATGAGGGTTGAGGATGACCATGAATTGGTGAAAGTATGCCACCGTGAATAGATCTTGGTAGGAAGAATAGTAGCTTTCGAGGTACTGAAGCAGTAATGATGGAGTAGACAGCGAAACAGGGATTGCAATACGGAAGACCGAACAACGAATGCGGCGCTCAGTAATATCCACCATGAGCACCGGTAGATGGCGAGACCGACTTCCTTTGCGATTTGTCTGATCCTTTGACACGATGTACCCAATGAAAGTATCGCCAATTGTCTGGTTTGCTGTTCTTGACGTCAATAGTAAGATATCAAGAAAAATGAGAAGGGAGTCCACAGTGAAAAATAGGGAATTTCAAAACACAAGCAAATAATGAGCCTTGACATACCACGGTGGTCGTTTGGTCTCGATTGCCATTATGTTTTGATACCTTATCCAAGGGAGTCGGGCGGGCTGGTCAGTCTTGAAATTAGATTGCTCAGCAACTATCATATTAATCGCCCTCGAGATAGGACTACAATATGTCAGCCTCTTCCGGGAAATCCAATGAGGGCCCAGGCTACTTTGGATTTCGAATAAAAGCCCAAGCGCCGACGCTCATCCTCTATACAATCCGCCTACTCAACGTGCTTCTCGTCTGAATACGAGAACCAGATTAGCACTCTCGACATCTGCATCCAGTACTAAAAAGGATGCAATCCATACCGTGCGAAAATGAATCTGTCAAGATAACTTTTCCGACTCTCTTGCATGGGGTTCATTTATCAGATGATGAGATTAAGGTCCTTGAAAATGCCATTGCACAAATGGTATGTCTCGTTCTACCTATACTATTTCTTCTCGGCCCACGCTGTATGGTACAGGAACACTGGAATTCCTTGGTATCTTTTCCGGGTTATAAGCAGTCGGAGTCGAGGGTTGGCCCAGAGACTGACACCTTGTTGAAACAAGAAAATATTGCATCAATCGTCTCGAGCATATGTCTCGCTATTCAGGATGAACAATTTCTGGCTATCGACAACGAGGTGTACCACTACCTTTGTTCCTCATCTTATCTTGTTCTGATCTAGTCTTCATATCAAGGAATACAGAATCTCCAATCCTGGCACCGGTAGCTTGGAGCTTCTTGAAGATCAGCAGCTCATTTCCGAGATGCTGCCAGACTTTGAGGTGTGATTTGACTTACCATCTATCGCTGATATTCTGAGCTTTTCCCCATAGACCTCAAGCTTCGAGCACGTCGACATACGTGAAACAGGCTCTTGCTGTGGCATTCAGCCTAGGTTTTCCGTCTACGTGGACCCTTCTGTCAGGATCAGATCATCGTGTAACATTTCCAGCGATCAGCTCCGTTGTCCACTCTTCCCAATGAAAGTTCCCTTTCTTTATTTGAAACAGTCCCTCAGGATGAAGCAACCTGCTACTCTCATGAAAGAAAATATAATTTGGCAACCTCCCTTCAAAGTTCGCCGCAAACCAGTTCCCCGACTCTCCGACCTTCCACCGTCCCCTACACCTACTCCGAGGGAAAATACATCCGGGAAAGACATTTTCACCAGTTTTCCAGCTTTGGATAGTGGTAGTATTGGACATCATTATCAGCTAGACCCCGAAACCTTGGATTCATCTGGAGAACTTCGCATCCAGAATCTCATTGTCAAGAAATTACTAGGTATTGGAGGGCAAGGAAGAGTTTATCTTGCTCAGGGTCCTTCCCAAGGGTCCAAGGGAACTAGGCCAAGAGATCAAATGGTCTTTGCTGTCAAAGTCATGTTCAAGAGTCGTCATGTGCATTATGATGATATTCTGAGAGAGCAAAAGCTGATGAGGCGTTTACGCGGAAATCGATTCTTACTTCAGTTGGAGGCAAGTTTTCATGATAAGAAAAATTTTTATCTCGTCACGGTGAGCAAGTTTCTTATCCGACTTTGTCATGTTTTAGCTTGATCAACATGACAGGAGTATCATGCCGGAGGCGATTTGGAAAATTTGTTAAGAGCACAGGGATATTTCTCCATCTCAGCCGCTCGAATCTACACAGCTGAACTCGTAGGTGCTTTTTTGTCGGCGTCATTCAGAACTGATAAATCCTCCAGTGTGCTGCTGTGCTTTTTCTTCATGAACACCGCATCCTGCATCGCGATATCAAACCAAGTAATATTCTTCTCAAGTCAGATGGCCACATCTGTCTCAGTGACTTTGGCCTCGCCGTCGATTTTTCAGATGACACAATCGATGAAGAAGATGCTATGGTGCATGTTGAGCCTGTCATTCAGGGATGCGCCGGAACGACCATATACATGGCACCTGAGGCCCTCAGAGGCGAGTATTATGGTTTTAAGGCCGACTGGTGGTCTGTTGGTACTACCTGCTATAATATGTTTGAGGGCATTGTACGTCATTTCTTCGTTCATCTGACTGCCCCGGTTGACAGAAATCAGCACCCTTGGCCTTGCTCAGAGTATAGATGGCTGGCCGAGTTTGCTGGGGTTGAACCTGTTAAATTCGGACTGACCTCTGATAACCATGTAAGACTATTTGTGCGCTCGGTGAGTGGCACTTCATTATATTCATGAATGTGACTGGATCAATTTTCGTCCTCCAGCTCTTACTCAGAGATCCAAAGCAAAGGCTAGGTGACCGTGAACTGTTTGCTCATTCGTTTTTCAATGGCCTGTAAGTCAGATCGATCTTATAAGTGGTTCATAATACTGACCCACTTGATATAGAAGAATTCAAGACATTTATAATGGGAGACTCGTCCGTGAGTTGCTCGTCCAAATCATCATCTCTCCCAGTTCGTTGAGTTTCTCTAAAGCACCTTATTTGCCCAGACCCTTTGACGTGACGAACATCCACAGCACACTCACACAGAACGACGTCATAGAGATCGGTGGGCACTATGATCGAGGCGCAGTGCCGAACGCCGACTACATGTTCTATGGATCCAACCTGTCCGAGTTTGTCCCCTCTTTTGATGGAGTCAATGCCAACAATGACTTGAAGAACCCGTATCCAATTCACTGCAAACCATCTTTGTACGATTCCTTGCAAACTTCTGCCGGTATCAATGGAAGTATAACGTTCAATAGTGTTGGAAGTGTGTTTATCCCCCGCTCCAGAGATCCTAAATTAGTGTCAGAGTGGACGGAAGGTTTTGAATCGAATGTTGTGGGCGATATGTCAAGTATTGTTATGGAGATCCGGACTTGCGAGGTTGTTAGGAAAGATCCGAAGTTCCGTTGGAGCATATTGAGTAATGAGAGTGGTGTTGCTAGTGTTGCTGTGGAGAGTCGAGGGATGAGTTTCGCTGCTTTTACGGAATTTAAAATACTTTATGAAGTCGAAATCAAGGTCGAGAGTGACGGGGAAGGAAAGGAAAAAGAACGAGAACAAAACCTGGATTCAAACTCAAAACTAGACACTTTGTCTGCCGTAGAGATCATCGAAGAAACCGATTCTCGAACTGGTCATGGTTCCGAAGAACAGCGAGAGACCAAGCAAGATATACTGCAAGCAGAAAAACACGTCCAATCAAGACCACAGTCAAACTATCGACCTAAATTCACAACACCTGTCATATCACCAACCACAACTTTCTCTTCTTCTCCATGTCAGAAGGCCATTCATCGTAAAGAAAAGCTCAGGATGGTTGATCTGAGCGGTTCCATCACGAAATTCCATGCCTTGACAAATGTTGCTCTACTATCACCATTCAAGAGTGGTCACAGTAATCCGTCATGTGAAACAGTCGCTCCCTCGTCTCTTGGATTTTGGCATGGTGGCGATCCAGACGACAATCAAACAGGTGTGACGACACTCGATTCCAGTATCGCTCCTCTACTTGAGGTTAGCTTATGTGATGGTTCACCTGCAAAATCTGAGACTGCTTTCTCTGTCGGCGACACCTACAGTAGCGGGCGACAAGTTGACTTCTCGGATACCTCGATCTTGGGTGAACTGGACATCAATAAGCCTTTTCCGTTTCTCTTTGTACTCGAGGGAAACAAGGACATCCATGCCAAGGACAATGAAACCAGACCTATCGACAAGATCGTTTCAATTGCTGGCGATATCACTCTCATGAATATCGGAGAAACCGAGGTTGATAACTCTTTGGCCACTGCGCATGAGAGCTTGTGCACCTCTTTTGGAATTGTGGACAATACCTTCGCTCTTATCAGAAAGGTCACTCAGCTTCTCAGCAATTGTGTCAAGATTATCTTCTGCCCGACATGTCTAAGGCCTAAACGTTGTTCATTGGTCTAACCGGGATATCATGAATCGTCTTCACGTTTCAAATTGTCCAGGTTTGAGGTTGTTTAACCCCAGGATCATTCCTATTACGGACATCAATCCCTCGTTGGTGGGCGCCCGTTTCTCGTCAGCAATTTGGCCAAACTTGGCGGTCTGCGTGCCATTCTGTTGAATATCTTCATCGTAGTTGCAGTTATATGCATCCACGGTTCAAGATTCGAGTACGAAGGAAGATGGTCAACGCCCTGGCAACACATGAAGTTCCTATATCTTTGTTGCAACGTTTTGCCAGCCTACTTCCCAACAGCCCCGGCTAATCTTGCAATTTGGAGTGTCCCATTCGGGGCGATCACTGGTCGTTTACTACGACAATGACACTATCTGTCGATCTCCTGGTCTCCATCTTCCTCGCCCTTACAGATTATGATTTATCGTTTTATGTCCTCCTCTTTGTCGCTTGTTCTGAATGTATGCTCTCTAGATCGTATTCCATCCTAGGAACATAGCTTCAAGTCGGCGTTTAGTTCCAATAAAGAGTAGAACACTTAATTGAAGGGCATCATCAACCAATTATATTCATGGTCTCTGGCTTCCTGAGCTTAATATCCAATTTTATACTTGCCTGATATTGATTTGTCCTTAGCCTATTGGTGCTAGGAACAGTGTCTGTCGAAGCCGTATCTTGCTGCTGAACCCTGACATAACATGGCGTGACGCGCTCGGAATAGATGCGTAATTGTACACTCTCCTGGGCTGTGGAGCCTGCTAGTGGTCTCGGGGTTTTCTGAGCCCATGAAGGGATTAGGAGATGAGGTGATCGCACAAGGAGAATTGAGAGTGGTTGGATAAGTTTTTTTCATTGGGGACGTCTCATAACTGGTCTCCGGCGTTTTATCCAGATGCCATCGCTCTCTATCTCTCGGAGCGATCCTCTTGTGTATCTATGGCGATAGTTACCTCGAATCTCATCTGTAATGTGAGTGACCCAGATTATGCCATCCTTCAACTATTCTTCGTCAGTTTACGGATAACGTAGACTTCAATGCCCTCACGCTTCCATGCTAAACCAAAGCTAGCTCTAATGCTCTCTTCGAACTGCAACTTCTTTCCTTTTCTGTTTTCTGTCATGCTTATGTATTTTATGAAGTAGGCGGTAGACTGCGGCGAACCATGTACGTACACCGCATAATAAATTGTTGACCAAAAAAAAGTAGACTTCAAAATTTGAAGCACTATTCTATATTGAGCTACAGAAAAGGGGCTTGTCTATCCAGGCAATATACGATTTTGTATTTTTAGTTTTTTTTCGCTGATGGCGTAATATTGAATTGTAGATAAATTCCCGACTGTGAAAGCTCTGACTATTCAGGAAACTGAAACAAGGCATGATAAAGTGAGACCAGCAAATAACCAATATCAGTGTTATAGCCAGTGCCAGCGATGTGCCATATCCAAATCATACAACGATCATACAACGGTGTCCAGGAGGACCAGGATCAACCCTTATTTGATCCTGGTCCGACATGATTGAAGTAGATTTAGGTCATGGTCCTTAACTCAAGTAGGTGCGGTGCACTAGTGCTTTACAAGTGCCTCCAATTTCCCGTGTGATGGGAGGTCCTTAGCATTCCTGGGCTTACGTCACTCCGAGCAACATAATTATTCTTAGCTTCTTCGGTCACGAATCATCAGTCCTCCGATCGGAGAGAGGATGACCATAATTTGCTGTAGAGCGGCAAGAGATCACCAACACGGCGGACAAGTAAGGCCGGGAAAATGCTGATTCTTTTCCTCTTTAAGATCTGGTAGGGTTGGAGGGGGCTATTGAACATTTGTCCTTTCCTCGGCTTTCTGGGTCTCATCAGTGCTCAAGGCCAGACGTAACTCGGACTCGAACCAACAAGATGATGTGGGATTCGAATTGTCATGATTCCAGTCATTCAAGACGGTCTCCTGCTCCCGCGTAAGTCGCTTTCTTCTCTCGGAATGATATCTTAGCAGACTCAATCAACAGGTTTCTTTCACCGTAAGTAGATCGACATCAAACGTCGGCCAAGTATGACCTTGTTTGCAACAGGCAACATGCACCTGTAGTGTTCGTTCCTGCTGGTGATATATCTTACACTCTTGTGCAAATGCCAACTCCACCTATGATAATGTCAGTGTGTTCTGCAGTGCAATGAAGTATCTCTCACCACAGAAGATCGTAAATCAGCCAGATGCCTCTCCCTCAGTGAATGACCTCGGTTGATTCGCAATAACATCACTAACTTCTGATAGATATCATTCTCACCTACAGCCACCTCTCTCAGAAGTCATACCGCGTAGCCAATATCCAGGGATTACCCCTCAGATTATCATTGTCAAGAAATGTCACCGACAGGATTGTAGCAGTCAACATCGAGGCCATTCTCGTTTGCATTCGTTGGGATCTGCTGTGATTCCGCAACCTATCACTCATTCTCACACTAACACCTTGTATCACACGGTTGAACATCGGACAGGAGACTTCTCAAGGTCTCCTCATCTGAATGATAAGGGATGTGTCGCTCTTGGTCTCACACAAACCTTCACGCCAGGCTCCTCAACAGCGCTTACACCTGTCCCTTACGGACACTTGCACTCTAGTTGCACAGGTCGCAAGAAAGCACTTTGCGTAAATCAGAACTGGCCCAGTTTGGAATTTCTTACGATGTGTAATCTAGATCGGCATTAATTATCGAGGACAAAGTAATGAACTTCGGGGCTGCGTCAATGATGCTCGCAATGTCCGTAAATGGCTCATAAGTACGTTGGCAACATCGAATGGTTCTTAAATTAATTAATGACATGCATCATTCAGAATATCATGGGTTTAAAAATGAAGACGTTGTTTTATTGACAGATGATACAACTGAATGTCGGTACCTGCCCATTCGACAGAATCTAATAAATGCCGTGAAATGGCTGGTTCGGAGTGCAAAATCTAATGATTCCCTGTTTTTCCATTGTTCGTTTTATTGATAGTCTTTTCTTTGTTATGCATCTCTTATCGTTTTAGACTCTGGACACGGTGGTCAAGTTGAGGATAAAGATGGGGATGAAGTCGATGGTTTTGATGAAGGTTCGCTTTGACTGTCAAACTAAACATCAATCTTACCTTGTTTCGTAGTTATATTTCCGTTGGATTATAAGGAGGCAGGCTTTATCATAGACGATGTGTGTATACAAGTGTTTAACGTTTCTGGAATTTTTATCTCTATTTAGGAGTTGCATGAGATAATGGCTCGCCTTCCCGTTGGTTGTAGGCTTACAGTTCGTGTGCTTGAATTTTGCATTACCTCTTTCGGATGTTGATTAACCACACTAGGCACTTATTGACGTGTGTGGTGCATTCTTGTCTGCTTGATTGTTCTCTGAGCGAAAGGAACCATACGCTTAGTCCTGTCATTCTGGGACAATTTTGGGTGCGTCTGTGTTTTGTGGATCTCGGAAAATAGGCTCAGTAATACAGATCTTCCTCTAACTGTGAGTCTTTACTCTGGAATAAGTGATTTTGCAGTAGCTAATTGACTAGTATTCGTGTGATGGGCGCATAGAAAGCGACATTACAGAAAAATCTAGACAAAAGAGAGACATCCTTGCAGACGTCGTATGTATTTGCTATATCCACTCACATGAAATTGATGGACTGTTCAAAAATTAGATTTCATGGTCGGCATGTCGAGACGGAGAAACCAGTGCAGATACTTTCCATGAAGGTGTTGCCGTCGGCGCAATGAGCCATGCAAGTGTTATTCATTTTGTAAATGTATCACTCCTAATTTGATACTGCATACAGGCATTTATTTCCTCCCTGAGTGAGCAGGCACGGTAACCAGATCTTGTCATCTATCTTTACTTGGATACTAGAGGCACAGCCAAATCAATCTTATAAGCAACTTCTACACTCTGTGAGGTTGGTTGTGGTAAATTCTGGTCGACTGACCGACTACAACTGAAAACTTGTTCTGTAACAGAAAAATTCTAAGATCCAGATACAGCCAAACTCCCCAACTCGGAAGCTCCCACCCTATAGTAAGTCTTTGCTCCACTTTATTGTTTTCCCTTCCAAGACTCGATCGACAGGACATGAGCCGAAAATTTATTGTATGAGGTATTGGCTCTTCACGGCGACTGAAACTGGGAGCATCACACTTGAGTGCTATCGAGATTTCAATATTTTAGCGTGTTGTATCGTCAGCGATAATGACTTGAAACTCTTCTAATCACAGGTTGCGACCAACCTGATCGATCATTCATCATCGAGTTCAAGGACCACTAACCAGAAGAACTTGAAGAACGCTGGTGATCACAAGAGCCTGTTACATCTCTGGTGACCCAACTTCCATGAGACCTACAAGAGGAGCTGTGCCCTTGTCATTGAGCGGCTGCGACTTGAAGTATTGGGGAAATTTTTTCACAAAAAACAGTTTAGATGTGAGAAAATTGTGGAGTATTATTCAAGTCTCACGAGAATGGCGAGGATGGTCATAACAGATGTCCTGTGAAAGTATCTGAGGAAACATGAAGGAGCATCGAAAGAGCGTCACAAAAGGTGGACCAAGCTTAATTTAATCGTTTGATGCATGAAAATAAACAAAAGTTGAGCAATCCTCATTTGTACTTCTCGTATCCAATAGTCGTCTGCCTTAACAACCAGTAATATCATGCTCCAAGCTCGTCGCTCATGATTTAGACCACAGTACGATTGGTAGCTCGACTCGTGCACCTATAGGGGTCATCGTAACGCACCTCATTCTAATTGACGTGGAGAATCAGACTTCTGGACCAGATTTGTTCGCATTGAATTCCCACTTGTCACCTTCTCCATAGTACTTCTCAGGGCAAATCACGCCAATTGAAGCCCATACGGCTTCCAGTTTCCTGCTCACTGAAAAACACGGACCCTTGACGAAACTTCTGATGGTGTCGATATGCCACGAGACCTTGGAACTGCGCATTTGATTTTTTTTGATGGAGAACTTTGTTCTGACTTGCAGGAATAGAACCCCTGTCTGTGGTACTTCTGCTAGTATGCGATTCATAGATAGTCCATTTTTGAACAGATTCTCCACAGTATGACCGAAACGGAGTTCCACTGGGTATTTCTTTCGAAATCAAGTGTCTCGAATGCATGCATGCTACCAAGAGTCTGAGAAATACAACTTTGAGAGACACATGGTTCTCTCTCTCGTGACGAGCTGCTAGTCAATACCAGGTGAAATTGTAAAGGGGAAACGTATCGTCCACTAGTATAATAATTGGGTGTACGTACTGAACTGACTGAAGAGTGTCTGCTCTCTGAGGACTTCGATTCAGGCTCTACAGGGCTCATGTTCACTCGACTCTCAACAACCTTCGTGTTCTGTGTATCTCTCATTGCGGCTGCACCTACCCTGACTATCAAGCTTGATGGTGCGACTGTAAGCGGCAAGACTTCCGGCTCTGTACAAGAATTTTTGGGTATTCCTTTTGCCCAACCTCCGTGAATATACTTTTGCCTATTCGAAGCTGAACGATCGAATTTAATTGATTAATGTAGTGTAGGCAACCTACGATTTCGACTCCCTCAACCTATCTCTGCCTACAACGGGACCATAGATGCGACCAGCTATGGACCAACGTGCCCGCAACAGAAATTTACGCTGCCAATTCTTCAAGGTCTTCCGGCTGAAATTGTAGACGACATTGTGAACAAAGCATTCACGGCTTTGTTCCCTGATGACGAAGACTGTGAGATCTTTTTGCCATTCTGGACTGTCTACGTTTGCCGAGTGTATGAATGCAGGTTTAACAATTAATGTTGTAAAGCCTGCGTCTGCGACACCTTCTTCAAAGTTGCCTGTGGTGGCAGTAAGTACAATAATGCTTTGTGGTGTATGCTGGTAACTGATAAAGAGATCAGTGGATCTTTGGTGGTAAGTGGTTGTTTGGTAAAGATCCGTATGTCGATCTCCAAGCTCATTGCCTTTCCAGGAGGTTTCGAATTCGGCGGGACATCTATGTAGGTTTCACTCTTGTCACGAATTGAAGCGTATCGATACATATCCGTCATCCATCAGGTACGATGGGAGCGGGATCGTCTCGAGATCTATTGACATGGGTGAACCGATCGTCTTCGTGAGTATGAACTACAGGTGAGGGCCATCCCTGGAATCAGGACACGACATCAAACTAATGGGGATCTAGGGTTACAGGTGAAGACCATCAGAGAACCATGTTGTTTTGTCTGAAAACATCTGTAGGTTTCGGTTTCTTGGCTAGCAAAGAAGTCAAAGAAGCTGGAGTTGGGAACCTTGGTCTTCAAGATCGTAAGCCTCTCAAGTCTTCAAAGCATTCGGCAGTTTTGAAAACAGATCATAGAACGGGAGGCGTTACGATGGATACAGAAATATATCACTGCGTTTGGAGGTGATCCATCAAAAGTAACAATGTAAGGCATCAAGCACATTCGCCTACATTTTAACCCTACCGAATCATTTAGCTGGGGTGAATCCGCAGGAGCGATCTCAGCCTCCCTTCATATGATCGCCAACGATGGTAATGCTGAAGGCCTCTTTCGCGGTGCCATCATGGAATCCGGTGCTCCTATCCCTGTCGGCGATATCGAGAATGGTCAAGTATATTATGATCAGATTGTCAGGGATACTGGATGCTCTGGATCAACCGATACATTACAGTGCTTGCGCGAGGTGGATTATAACACGTTGAAAGCTGCTATCGATGCTACCCCTAGCATCTTTGCTTTCCAGGTATGCATTTACGAAATAGCGATGGAAATTTTCAAAATGAACACGATAACTAGGCGCTGCATCTGACTTGGTTGCCTAGAGCTGATGGCGTTTTCCTAACTGATAACCCCCAGCGTCTTGTGCAGAATGGAAAAGTTGCAAATATCCCTTACATTACAGGTGAACTGAAGTTTGAATAAACCACCCACTATTCGCAAATACTAACGACTATTAGGTAATTGTGATGACGAAGGGACACTCTTTTCCCTCTCTACACTCAACTTAACGTGAGTACAATCCTCGACATTCCAAGACAAAGAGAATGAGCTTTAATTCGCATAGTACCGAAGCACAAGTTGCAGATTACGTCCAGAATGTATTTATTCCCGGAGTAAGCGATGATCAAATAAGCCAGCTTTCTGCCTTATACCCTGCGGACAATACAGCAGGCTCGCCGTTCGGAACAGGGCTCTTGAACGCCATCACTCCTCAATTCAAACGTATCGCTGCTGTACAAGGAGACGGTGTTTTCCAAGCTCCAAGACGTTGGCTCTTGAAAAATACATCGGGAAAGCAGGATATCTGGATCTTCTGTAAGTCGGCCATGTTCGAGTAAGGGAATGCGAAACTGATGGATATGTTACAGTGAGCAAGCGCTTCAAAGAGATACCCATTCTCGGTTCGGTCAGCTCATTTCAGTTCCATACTAACGAGTGACTAACGAGCTTTTGATCTACATTAAAAATAGCTTCACGCATCCGACCTCCTGAACTCCTTTTTCATCGGTCAAGAATTGAGAGATTATGTGATCCGTTTCGTAAACAAGCTGGATCCTAATGGAGGAGGTCTCTTTGATTTCAATTGGCCAAAGTACACGACAAATAACCCAAAACAACTCATCTTCTTGGATGGGTTGATCCCTCAGGTGATTGGAGAAGATACTTATCGGCAAGAACAAATGGATTTCTTGACCGAGATGACATTGGCTGTACCTGTCTGAGAGGTCTGCAGAGGTGTGATGCTAGTTTCGATAGAATTCAGTAGGCAGTTTGAGAGATATGATTCAGTAGAAGACAAATGAAATTTTAAAGTGAGACAAGGACCGAGCGGTCAGGAGACCATTCCCCAATTGCAACATCAACCCCAGCGCCTATAAGTGACTCAAACAGGCATCTGGCGATGGATGGCTCGAATGGCTCGACATCACATGGTGACCTTATACATGCTCCGTTATTGAGAACGAATCAATGTTTATCACCGCGAAAAGTGGGAACAGTTAGCGAGGAGGCCGTCCCGGAGTCCGGACATTATTTGGCAATGAATAATTGAGCCTTGAAATCCAGCTCTAGTATTGGGGTTCAGGGTAAAGTTGGGCTCATTTGGCGGGATACCGGCCCTCTTACTAATCATCCAGGATCCTGATAGAGGTTTACAATTTTTCCATTGCATCACTAATTCTTGGCAATTAAGGAAATCTAGCCGCTAAGCGGCACTTCGGAAGGAATGGAGCTGGGGTCTTTTCGAGATCCCCGCATCAGATCACAAACGACGAGCGGACCCGAGTTCTCTCAAGAGGGTTTTTAATAGTGCTCTTCAACTTGCAATTGGAATCACTTCACTAGAATGATGTGGAATCTGGATACTAGTCACGGTAGTCAAGATCATACTTCGAATCCTGCGTGGGTTTCCTGCTAATCTAGAGCTTTTACAGTGACTCACTGAGAACAGGTTGTCTTCACTGTCAGTGTCGTGGAGTACCATCTGATTAAATTCTTACATTGCCTGAAGGCATCAAGGAAATGTAATATTCCCTTCTGGCACTCCATCTTATATGTCAATGCCAGTGCCGAGTGTGTCAGCCTCATCTACAGCATAGTAAGTGTCTTATCACTTTCCTGTGCAAGAGACAGAATACTTGAACCACAAAAATTCATCAACTAGCCAACCACCTTTTGCTCAGTGAGTGTTCTTGACTTGTGTCCAAAAACAAAGTCCAACTCATTCACATCAGACATTACTCACAGCAACAATTATCTGTCCCAGAGGTTGTACCACATAATCTCTATCAGATCGCACCTCAAGCAACTCAAATCATCATCATCGAAGAACCTCGTCGACGACACCATGAGAATCGACACCATGAGAATCGACACCATGAGAATCGACACCATGAGAGTCGACATGAAACCCACTTCCACTCAGCGGGATCCATTAAAGCTGCCCAATCTGTCACCAGTTCAACTTTGAATGCTCCAACTAAGGCTGAATACCTGGAATCACGTCATTACACTGACCACCATTCCCATCATCGTCATTCCAGCCCTCACTCTCATTCGGACACTCATCGTCATTCAGACACCCATTATCATTCGGGCACTCACCATCACTCAGGCTCTCATCCAGACACTCATCGCCCCTCAGGCTCTCATCATCATTCAGATTCTCACCACACAGGCTTCGACCATCATTTGAACTCTCGACACTACACAGATGACCTTCATCACCACTCAGGATCTTATCATCGTGCAGAAAACTCTTCTTATCGCCCAAATTCCGGCCATTCAGCCCATCGCCACTCGGATGAGTCCACGAATCATAACAAATTGGCTGGACCTCGACTTCAATCGTCCTCCCTGCCGCTTGATGTAGTTACATCCGCACGTCACTCTGGTGGTGAATTTATGTACTCCAATTGTACGGGCCGTAAGAAGGCACTCTGCGTAAGTTAGCATTAGTATTATTGTATTTTCTTCATCTTGTGGGTATCCAGATTGGTATTAATTATCGTGGGCAAAGCCACGAACTTCGAGGTTGTGTAAATGATGCCCGTGGCGTTCGAAAATGGCTCATGGGTGAGTTGAGTTATTTAAATAGATATCATCGTCCTACTTGAAACGGCTATGTAGATTATCATGGATTCAAGACAGAAGACATCGTTTTGTTAGCTGATGATACGAGTGAACCTCGGTATCTACCTACTCGAGAAAATATGTTAAATGCCATGAAATGGCTGGTTCGAAGCGCTAGACCTCACGATTCTCTGTTTTTCCACTGTGTGCCTTTCAAGTCGTTCTTCAGAACCAGACATCTAATGACTCGCAGACTCTGGACATGGTGGCCAAGTCAAAGATCTGGACGGAGATGAAGCTGATGGTTTCGATCAAGGTTTGCTATCTACCGGTGTTTGTATGGAACAAGCTCACGATTATACACAGTCATTTTCCCCTTAAATTACAAAAAGGAAGGTGTAATCTTGGACGATGTATGAACACCGGTTTGATGCTTGAAATATTCTGACTCATGCACAGGATCTGCATAATATCATGGTTCACCCCCTACCGGCCGGTTGCCGACTAACGGTTGGATATCCTTCATCCTGCATGAGTCCCCATACTAAACTCGAGACAACAATCTAGGCCCTTTTCGATGTACGTCCCCGTTTTCCCTGTTATGAGCAAAATCAGCTTAGACATTATTCTTGTAGTCCTGTCATTCTGGAACAGTTCTGGGTAAGTCCGTTCCCCATCGTTACCGCAGGTACTAATACTTTCATGAACAGATCTTCCGTACATCGTAAGTTTTGCATTTTCAGCTCCAGTCAGAACAATAGTGACGATTTAATACCAGTTTACATGTGAAGGACTACGGAAAAATGACATTGCACGAGATTGGATACAAAAGAAGGCAAGTTGTGCAGATGTTGTACGTTAGTCGAACCACCCTGTTTGATTCAAATCTTAACTGGGGACTGCTCTTTTCGAAATCAGATTTCGTGGTCTGCGTGCAAGGATGGAGAAACTAGCGTAGACACCTTCAAAAATGGTATTGCCGTTGGTGCGATGAGCAATGTCAGTGCAATCAATTCTCACCATATCGATTTGAGCTCACAATACGCGTAATCCAGGCTTTTATTTCCGTTCTCAGTGAGTGAATAGCGTGACGCCGATATTATGCTTTCTTACCCTGCTCCAGGGGAACAACCGAATCAGTCGTATCGTGAACTGCTATACTCCGTCAGGTTAGTCATCACAGTTGCATATAGAGATGAGACATTCATTTTTCAGAGCAATTGTTGGTCCCAAGTACGATCAAACCCCTCAACTTGGAAGCTCTCATCCAAAAGTGAGCCCCTATGCTGTCATATTAGTTTATCATTCACAAAACCTTCATTCATTTATAGGACATGAGTCATAGGTTTATTGTATGAGAGAGCAATCGACTTTCCTATTTACTAGACAGAATCTTCGAGTAGTTGGATATATCATCGCGGTGTCTATGGGAGCTCGCAAGAGGTCCGAGATGTTCTGTCTTCATGCTTGTCCTTGATATAAACAAGTTTAATAACACATGTAGTCCACTCCACTCTCGCTGCAATCCAGAGGACAGCTTAAGAAATTTTATTGTCTCCAGTCAGATAGTCAATGTGTGGTGTAAAGGTGGGACGCTCATTATAGCAAGCAAAATCTCCCCACACAAAACATCTTCTAAGCAAGACAGAAAGGCAACGGCGCACCGAAAAGCTGAACATAGGTCAAAAAGTATCTTTCTCATTAATAATTGTTCTTATTTGTTTTTAGGCATCCTCTAATCTCCGATTTGACATTGAAATTTGATACATGCACGCTGGGGTGCAGGTCCACATGCTACTGTCTCTTTCTTCCAGTCCAATGGGACTGTCTTTTGTTTTCTGACGAAAACTTCATATTTTTTACTTACCGAAGATTAGATAGTGACTGGATAATATGGGTCTCCTTCTTTTCTTTATTACTCTAGGTCAGTAAGCCTGTAACAGACGGATGCTGTTGCACTCGCCAAAAACAAAGCCTTCCACCCCTCTAACATTCTCTGTCTTCGAAAGTGGGTGAGACCTTTGCTTCTCCTGCAAAAGAAAAGTGATCCTTCCAGATAATTGTCAAGTTCGCCTGGAAAGGGAAGTTGTAAGGTAATGGAGCTCAGAGATGCCGACCATAATATGACCATTTTCCCTTTAAAACGTGATGGCCGAAAGGCGATCGGAATTCACCACGCGTTGCTGTCTGTAGAGATCAGGTGCTTGATTTCAAATACCCTCCCTTGATTATCCTGGCTCTCTTCCTCCCTCTTGTACACACCTCAACAGCATGGCGCGGACAACATTGTCAAAGAGACTCGAAGGTACATTTCTATTTATGTATATTTATATATATGTCCAATTTTCTGTTTGATTTCAATCTCCCCCTTCGCGTTTCAATCTAGCCCAGGATTTCAGCGCCACTAGGTTGTAGGACTCTACCATTCAGAGCTAGTACAGTTCCACTGTCCCATTCCTTATTTGTCTTGGAATTTCTTCTCTTTCTCTCGCTCGCTCACACTATATATATACACACAGTTTCAAAATTGAACAGAATTTTACTACCGAAAAGTTGTGTTTTTTACAAGCGAAGGATGTTGGAACATAGCTGTCCCAGGCTCTCTTCGTCTTTATCATGATCTTAGAGACTAGTGGGAAGTTGTTTTCTTCGACAATAGATTCTGCATTCCAAAGAAAAGGCTTTTTTTTGGCTCGGTTGAGAAATGATTAGATACCGATGGTTGCTGTCTATATCATTGAACTGCAGTGAAAAATTACGACCTGAAAGAACTAGCCTCTTATTGAATCTCCGCCACTTACTCGCTTCACATCCTCTTGAAGAATTTCTTTTAGAAAGGAAAAGGGAAAAAGTTCTGTCTTATTTGTTATATGCTCTGTCAGTAGCCCACAATGGACGGAATGCCATCGTGCATTGGTCAACCCAGTGTCTATCTCCTGGAAAATAAGAGAAAAGAAAGGAAAACAATAAACAAGCAATAGTAAGTTCCGAGATGAAAGAAATCTCTTGTAGTGCAGGTAGACAAAAAAAGTAAACAAAAAGAGTATGGATTTCATGAGTCAAGAAAGTAAATTACTGACCTTTCCAGATTGACAGTTTTTTAAAAAGGACGGATCTGACTGTAAAAGGCAACTAATTAATAATGCAAGCAGTCACAAAACAGTACTTGCCGAAAGCAGTGTGCCTGCCGAGCTCCCATCATCAACAATGTTATTTGTTTAATTGTTTGATGATGACTTGTTTGTCCATTCTTGGTGTGTCCTTGACATACATAAAAAATCCAGCATAAGACATCATTTTCCCCCTGGATATTAAATTAGATGTCCTTCCTACTTTACTTTGCAAAAAAATATATGTTCTTTGAATTTGGTGATCTTGATAAAAAAAGCTTTTGATCCGACATCAGACTATTTTCTGATGGGCCTTCCGCTTGGTCCCAACTAGCAAAGTGGATACTTACCACGTGTGTTTCTTATTTGTCAGCATATTGGAAATATGGGACTAGAGAATTGAAGGGTATTACAATTTGATGTGTTATTTATAATTACACTACAGTATGGGTATCAAGAGGAATGAGGAATCAATTGTCTGTTGCTAGGAGAGTGTATCAAATTCAGAGCATAATGTATTATTGAGAGATATATCCATTCATTGGGATCCCAGAGTATCCAACCTTTCTGGTAGCTTCAATCATCTGCATTCTCTGTCAAGTTGACATTTAAAAGATGCAAAATCATTATTCTGAAAGGTCCAATAAATCCATCCTTGAGGAACAGTCTCTCCTGTCTGAACCCGAAGCTGGTTCTTATGCTCTTCCTGCTCTTCTGGGAATTCTGAAGTGGTCTGATCCTAGCATCCAGCCTAACTTCGTTGAACAAATCACAGACATCTGACCATGAAAAATTCCATCTTGAGCATGTAGTGCTTCCAGTAAACCACAGCCCACAGTCTGTGAGCGCAGTAGACCAGATGTTGAATTCGGCAGGGTGGGTCGGAGAATGATCAATTAAATTAAGTAATAAGTATGAAGGACGCTGTGTGTCTTTCAGGTGGTGTCAAGAAACGAAACTGCTGCATTTGTCGGTCCAGAATGGATGAATAGAGTAACACTCCATCGATGGCTACGGCGCCGTGTGTCAACACGACCGGATAGCGGTAAAATACTAGGCGTCATGGTAGACGATGCATTTCTGGAACCTCAATTCTGGGAAGGTTCGACGTGAGCTGCTGAATGAAATCACGCTGAGAACCTACCAGAAGTAGATATGGTTGGCGATAATTTCTATAGCCGTTCTGCGAGTTTGAAGCGCTATATGGCACAGATGGCGTCCTTTCTGGCCTAGTCGAGAGTCCGGAAGATATTCCGGTATCAAAGGGAGCACGGTTGGACGTAGATGATAGAACAGGCACTTACAAGTAGCCTATTGGAATCCTGAGCAGTTTTTCAAGGCGCTGAAACAAGGAGTATGTTTACTGGATGTGGTTGAGGCCCGCAGCGTTGATGGTGACAAAGTCGGCCTCGATGATCCACTGAGGGTCTATAAATAACCGCTACTGTTGTTCATTGAATTGAGAGAGGAGTGCGCAGAATTCTAGCGGCCTCTAGGAAGTGTCCAGGTCTATGAGCTGGCCGAGGATGAATTGATCAACAATGTTGTCGTTGCCAATGGCCCCAAATATGCGCGGCGTGATTCACAGCTGTTTGGGCAGGGCAGATGAGCTGGAGCTGGGGCAGGGCAGATGAGCTGGAGCACGGCAGGACAGAAGGAGACGGACTTTAAGGATGAGCCCTGAAAGCAGGCGTCAGAGTCAAACGAAGGAAAGACATTTGGTTTTAGAGGCTGTCAGGTCTGACGGCAGCGACGTTGCAGGCGGTGACCGTGGCTGACGACGGGCCTCGAGTGCACGGTCTGAGACGACGGCGATGGCAGTGAGGTGTACCAGGACTGTGACCGGACCCTGAGGCATTGATAGAATATATAATGGTAAATACTTTCTTTTGCTTTTTCCTCCCATGCCTCCGGACTCCCCCCTCATCCTCACCCACGACCACGACCCAGATGTCGTTTTTAAAGGTCCATGGATGGCTCACACTACAGCCACCTGCCAGGACCTCTTGTCGAATTTCCGTCATCTCTCTCACATCTACAATGACCTGCTTTCTCGACATCGTGCCCTCTCGGATGCCCACCAGGCTCTCAAGGATGAATACACCGTCCTTCGTGGCTCCTACGCCCGTCTATCTACCAAGCACCAGGAACATGTTAATGACGCCAATACCTCTCGTATCCAGTCCTGGCGCTATGTTGTCCGCGTAGAAGAGCTCGAAAAAGAACTGTACCTTCTCAAGCAAGGCGACAAGCACTCAGTGTGCGTGTGTTGCATTCCTTCTGCTTCCTGTCCTTATTTTTCACTCAGGACACACAAACGCAAGTATATTGATCTCGGAGATGATTTGGCAGGGTCAGAATCATCGGCTTTTCACTCCTCACATTCACATAGCCTGACAAATGATACCATGAATACACTCGCCAGCTTGAAAACAGAGATTCATCATGACACCTCCTCCAATATCCCGTCGCCAAAGCGATACAAGGAGTGTGGTTCCGTATCTGATTACGAACGTGCTTCTGCAAATGCCGGTGTCCACCAGCATCTCATTGTTTCTCCCGTTGGAAACCCAGTCCATCACCAAGAGGAAACGACACCCGAAATCTATCCTCGGCCTTCAACCCGGTTCAGTCCTCCTCAAATGTTTTCAAATACTAGATCGTCCCAGTGCAGATGGACTGAAATCGTTGATCCTCACGCCACTGCAGCTGCCATTGCAGCTGCGTTCTCAGTGTCAGCTGTTGGCCAACTTGATCATTCTTCTGCCCCTTCCCCTGCCGCGCGAGAAACCCCCTGGGTTGTTGTATGATGTTTCACCTCTCGAACACAAGTGGCTGTTGGGTCGACAACCTCCGCATTTTCTTTTTAATTCACAGCCTACCTTCGTGTCACATTACTTTGCAATCCGTATGCATGTGCCTTGCCCCGATTCGTTTGATCCAAGAATCTTACTAACAGTGTTTCTGCGTTAATATGATGACGTACAGTCCACTCCTAGCCTCATGTTTTCCGCTATCAGGACATCCACTCGACACCGGATTTTGTTTCTAATGCGATAACAAAGATAATTGGCGTGTAACTTGTAGCTGACGTATCAACAGTTCCCTCGCTATATTGTATTCTATCCTTTTTCTTTCGTCATGTTGTTCTGCTTTACAGTTACTAGTTCATTTATTTGGTCTGCTTTTGTTTACAATTAAACCGTTTAATCTTAAACTGTCTACCTTTGCATTTTTTTTCTCTACATAAATGTGACATAAATTCGATGACAGTCTTTCTTGCTGAAAAGCTGTTGTATTAAGTAATATAATAATCAGAGCCGATCGTCACGATCGTCACTGACGTCATCTCATCATTATTTTTTGGGTAGTTGGAATTTAAACAGAGCCCCTGACATAATCTAACTCACAAAATCATCCCCCTCCGTTGATTCTGTGGTATATACAGCACATAGACCATCGTCACCTGCAGTTACAATGACGGATCCATTCAAGCCAAGCGACGCCCCCATAACAGGACCCCGATGACCCGTATGGGTTTGTAATGGTTTCCCAGTCCTAGTGTCCCATGTTTTCAAGGTCCCATCAGCGGATGCTGAAACCAACAAGTGGGTATGGGGAGGTGGATGTGAGAGCAACGCTGTGATAGCATCTTGATGCTCTGCTGTGGCTCTTAACCTCATCGAGCTTAGATCCCATATACAAACCTTCCCGTCTGTAGCTCCTGTGACGACTATACCGGGCCCTTCATTGTTACCACCCAGACCGGTGAGATCGACAAATACGACAGCCTCAATGCTCTCATGTTCTGTGTGACCATTGAGGGTCGAAACTATTTCGCCTTTGGAGAGAGAGATAACGCGAACGCCACCTGCTGCACCGCCAACAACGGCGAGTGTTGAGGAGGGATTAACAGCAAGGGAAGTGATACCATCGAGGTTAAATCGACCATCGTCTGGGGTCAGTTTGAAGACCGGAGTTAAAGAACGGGGGTCCCAGAATATAAGGATGTTGTCGGCATCAGCTGAAATGATGCGCTTGCCTATGGGCAGAAAACTGAGATAGGATACATTAAGGAGAATAAATAAAACCATACCATCTGGTGTAAATTCGCCACAGTTGACAGGGCCGCTATGTCCAGCGAAAACCTGCATTGTTTTCCCAGAAGGCACTGCGTCAAAATGAGCGTTCATTCAGATCAAGAACGGAAAGTGACACACGTTGCCACAGCCAGAGTGTTGAGTCGTTGGACCCTGCTAGAAGGATACTACCTTTGGGATGCCACCGGAGGAACTGAGCGATAAATGGGTCAGACCTTGTGGGTCCGACCAGAAGGACCACGCACCATAACTTCATCGGGACCTTGTAACTCTGTGAGGAATTCCCAGATACGGTAATCATCCCTTCCCTTTGTTTTTCCTACTCGCCGCCAAATCCGAACTTTGCCATCCATTCCTCCTGTAGCAATCATCTCTCCATCGTGACTCCAAGCAGTCGATATGACACTATCAGTGTGTCCAGTCAACTTGACCACAATTTCGCCGTCGGTAATGTCCCAGATGTATCCCATATCATCTTCGCCTCCAGATGCAGCCAATGGTTCTGTGGGATGGCAAGATATAGTAAATACGGAGGATTTGTGGCCTTTGAAGTGTTGAACGGAGTTGTCTTCTACTGAATCCATAATTGCAGATGAGGTACCACCGATATTTGGGAGATCACCGATTTCATCGTCTTCATCCATCGGTTCGTCGCCATCATGTCCTTCTAGGGGGTATTCCTCAAGAACATCATCTTCAGTAATGAACTCCGTCTCTCCTTCTTCTTGGTTATGCTCGTGAGTTCCGATGTCGTGGGTTTGGTCTTGGTTGTTCGAAGTCATGAATGGGAGGATATTCTATTTATCAATTTGTTTTGCCAAGTAACTCATAGAGAGAAATTTCCATATCGGGCAGAGTCATATTCTTCCACGTGGCCAGGCGAACGGAGCGGCTCGTTGGTGTTGACGTGTTGGTTACTGAGGAAGCTGGGTGGTCTGTCGAACAGGAAATCAAGAATAAAAAGATTCCATGAATAGGGGGGATGGATGACCAAGCATAAGTAATCAATCTCCACGTCAGACTTTTAGTGTGAAGGTCAGTCTGCTAACTACCAATGAGGCTCTCTTTTGTGGTCGTTTCGTCGTTCTTGATAGCTATTGCTTCTGCCTCTAATGTGGTTGAACTAACGCCTGACAACTTTGACAACGTTGTTGGTCAAGGAAAACCGGCTTTAGTTGAATTGTACGTCTAACTTACGAGGAATATTGGTTGTCATTGCGCTTATTAGCATTTCAATTTCTAGCTTCGCTCCGTGGTGGTGTGTCACATGCGCTTAGGAATCTAATATACGTCTGACGCTCTGGATTTTGCCCAGTGGACACTGCAAAGTGCGCAATAATACGATACGAACACATGTTTCGCGGGACTCATGACACCTCATTTCAGAATCTGGCACCTATATATGAACAGCTTGCAGATGCATTCTCACACGCAAAGGACAAGGTTATAATTGCAAAAGTCGATGCTGACGGTGTCGGCAGGCCCTTGGGTAACAAATACGACGTCAAAGGATTCCCTAGTTCGTTCATTTGAAACAAATTTTCTGCGGTCACTGTATGAATATATCGAAAACAGCTCTGAAGTGGTTTGATGCTGCTGGAACACATGAAAAATACGAGAGCGGTAGAGATTTGGATAGTCTTGCAGCTTTGTACGATTTTTTGCCTCGATATATATGTTCTGTGTGATCCTCTTACCCTTTTTTTTCCAGTGTGACACAAAAATCGGGCGTCAAGTCTAACATCAAACCATCTCCACCTCCAGAGACAACTATTCTCGATGTGTATAATTTCGATGAGATTGTCATGGTACGTTACTGTTTCTGCAAAAAGTGCTTTATTGTAGGTTAAATTTCTGGCATAGGATCCATCTAAAAATGTTCTCGTTTCTTTCACTGCAAGTATCCTTCTGGCGCTGGAAATAATTTACGTCATTCTTATGACTTTTCAGGCCCCTTGGTGCGGTCATTGCAAAAACCTCAAGCCCACCTATGAAAAAGGTGAGTGTATGTGAAACTTGGTCACGAGCATCATTGTTATCGAGTCCATAAAGTTGCCCACGTATTCAAGCCGGAGAATAGTGTAAGCACGTTATCTGTTTCTTGCTCGCAGTTGAAGAATTGAGTACAAAAGACAGTGTGTCGTGGCAAATATCGACGCTGACGATGCAAAGAACAAGGACATCGCTAGGAAATACGACGTTAGCAGTTTCCCTACCCTCAAGTTCTTTTCTATGGACAACAAGGACGGTATGCCGTATGAAGGCGGCAGGTCCGAAGCTGATTTTATCGACTACCTAAATGAGAAGTGTGGCACTCAAAGGAAAGTAGGTGGGGGTTTGAACGACCAAGTAGGCATGAGCATCAGCCCTCTTTCTTCGTTGCTGATTTCTACGGTTTTTCCAAGGCTGGGCGTCTTTCATCCCTAGATAGCCTTGCCCTGAAATTCATGAGCGCGAGCCATGCCTCTCAACAGGCTATCATTGGCGAAGCCCGCACCTTGGCAAAGAACTTCCCAACTGCCGAGCAATACCTGAAGTTCATGGAAAAGGTTGTCGATAAAGGTCACGATTACGTCGAGAAGGAGCACAAACGGTCAGCAAACCTTTGTAATAATTTTCCTTCTCCGCTGACTCGCGCTGCCTCTGATTATCTTTGGATTGATCATGATCTAATCGTTGGTTGCAACAGCCTCAGTTCAATTTTGGAGAAGAAAACATTGATGCCTGTCAAACTCGATGAACTCCAGATCAAGGCTAACGTTCTCCGTGCGTTCTTCGATGAACCCAAGGCGGAAGAGGAAGTCAAGGTTGCGAGAGAAGAAGCGGAGCTTTAAGCTTCGCTTGGTTGGTTCCCGAGATTCTTAGATTGACCATATTTAATGAATTTCACTCCGGGCTGACACGTAAGCACGTGGAGCTTGGGGGAATATGTTCGATCAAATCGCTGGTCAAGGTGGCGTACGCCATCTTTTCGTGACCATATCGCAAAATTAAATAGATTGGACGACACTCGTGATGTTGTCGTTATCATTTCCATTGCTACAGTTGTGATTTCCTCTATGAAACCCAATGACGAAGCATCCAGAGAAGACCCTAAGCAGGACTACAAGTTCTTCCTGACTGATAGTTTGAGGACGTGCATGCCTCATGGTTTGGTTTCTAGATACCGACAAGATTTTTTGGTCCTCGAGAATTCACGTGCGGAGTTTTTTTAATTCATAAATTTATAACGCGGTGCTCGATCGCAGTCCGCGGTAAAGTACCTAGTATTCTACAATACACGGCCGAAAGTACAAAGAGAAACCTAACGAGAAATGTAAAGCAAGACTCAGATCACTCGCAACTGATCCAGACACGAGAGAAGTGAGAAAAGAGGGAAAGAAGAAGAAAACGGGAATTAACGAGCAGTACTCGGTGACTCCGCGATAGCACCCCACGTTACTTGACTAAGCAAACGCTCCAGGGTTGTCTGTTAAGAACAGGACAAAGTGTTTGATTACCATGCGATCGTCGCTTTTGTAGGTGAAATCGTTCAGGATGTGAGCTCGGGTTTCGACCCACGTGCGGAGTTATCCTAAGCGCGATACGGTAAGACCTAAACTATTCCATTCACGGAGTTTGTAGTGACTTTTACCCATCTTCTCAGACTCTGACTAGTGTTTATCAGGAAAGCTCCCCGATCAATGTGCCACTCGTTGTTCACCCAGGTGATGGTTCGAAATGTCTTTTCGAATGTGATCACAAATATAGTCTACGAATGATACGGGGTAGTTGGGGGCTTCTCCGTAAACGAATACCGTGACACAATGAAGAAGGAAACAGGGGGCACATGATGCATTTGAGTTTTAACTTTGGTGTAGGCATGGATGGAGAGATCCTTGATCTATGAGCACTTCTTGTTCTGCGAACTCTTCTCTCTTTAAGCCAAATCATCTATACGCTTGGGGCATTCCTTTCACTAATCTTGATAAGAATCGAGTCCAATCCGGTGAGTCGATCGAGTACTCAGTCCGAGGTGTGAATTTATAATAGATAAACATGATTTCTGCCCGCCCAGATCATGCCACCTTTCACTGACGATGATGTTATCAAACCATTTATCCCACCGCTCTCCGTGGAGGAATCAGAATCAAGTTCTGAAGGACTTTTGGCCCCAACGGGATCCCTCGCTCCTCCTCCATTCATACTACGGCCTCACGAGCATGATCAGCCAGTAATCCCTGACAAGGCTGATTACGAGTCGTTTGATGATGAGCCAAGTCCATCTTATATCCTTAAAATGTATCGATTTCGGCCCCGACGTGGGGATTGGAAACACATTTCGTCTAGGGGGCCCTCAAATGCCGATGATGATCCCATGGTCAAGTCCCTCCCATCATCGATGCGCATCATTACATGGAACGTTGACATTATCGAAGACGTATGGCAAGACCGGATTAATGGGATTCTGCGCCACTTACAGGAAATTATTGATAGCCATGATGAAAGAGGAAGGAGCCTTGGGTACAGAGGGGATGCAGTTGTCGTCTTGTTCCAGGAGATAACACCAATGATGTTCGACTTGATACGTACCGACGAATGGGTCCGGCGCACGTTCGCGATGGTCCCTCTGAGAGAGGACAGATGGCCGAGGCAAGCTTGTTGCGGCAACGTAACGCTGGTGTCCAGAGATTTGGAAGTAGTGAAAGCACAGATAGTTCATTTTCGTACGACAGATGCGCAACGGACAGGTCTTCTGGTGTACGTGCAATTATCGGCAACTGGAAAAATTGAAGACAAACGAACCATTTGTATTGCCAACACGCATCTCGAGTCCTTCCCGAGCGGTGAACGTAAAAGAGCCAGACAGTTGGAGGCGCTGGCACAGTTGTTGAAGCTTGATGATAATATCGAGGGAGGGTTAATCGCGGGAGACATGAATCCAGTTGGAAAGATGGACTGTTTCTTAGCATGCAACCTAGGCTTGGATGATGCCTGGCAACGGGGAGACTCTGATCCAGAAGGATTCACATGGGGATATCAAAGCTCAGACGAAGATAAGAAATATCCACCGGCCAGACTAGATAAAATACTCTACGTCCCGAAACGAAGATATAGTGTCGATGAACCTCAACGCATTGGCGTAGGTTTGAAGGTTGCGGCCGCGGAACAGGAACAATATTGGGTTTCTGGCCACTACGGTCTCCTAACAAGCCTCCATATGGTTGGATAGCAGCTTGAAGACGACAGACTTAGTATATGACTGATTTGTGACTGCGCAATACAAAAAATACAAAAAGCCGCGGAAGTGACCGGCTAATCACGCTTTGTTTGTCCAGATAAACAATCCAACATCAACAAATAATCTAGTGAGGCACGCCTTCTTTTTTCTTCCCATATCTTCCACGCTCTCACTTGCTCTCCATTTTCCTCTTCCCGGAACCCACAACCACCATGAAGGCTGTTCTTCTCCCACTCGTTTTTGCTGCTGGTGTTTTTGCTCAAGGGCAATTTACCATTAATACTCCGTGAGTGTCCCCTATTTTACGCGGTTAGTCAGTTTACACGTCTGCAGCTCCAATGTCGTAGAGTGCCAACCTATCTTACTTACTTGGTCTGGAGGACAACGTTTGTAATTGCTAGATGTATGTTTATTAACCTACTCATTGATCCCTGCAGCTCCGTATTTTGTGGTTCGTTTTTTCAATCTTAACTGAATCCGCAGTTCTTGATCAAAATTTCTGTGCAATCGACAATGACAGAGGTGCGATCTTTTTCATGCTGCAATCTGTGCATACACTGAATACATAACAGCGTCGTTCCCGGTAACGACCCCAATGGTCAGGCTCTCGTAGACTTCGGCCAACAGAATGGAACGTCCGTGACTTGGCTTGTGAACCAGCAAGCTAGTAAGCTCCAAAATTCGTTGCAGGCTCTTTTGCTCACATTATCTAGATACCGCTCTCGGGCTCGCTCTACGCGACAGCACTGGCCAGGTAGCGCAGAGTGCATCCTTTACTGTCAACCCAGGATGTTCGTGCATTTATAATTTCCCGGCTGATCGAAATTTTCTCACGCATAGGATAGCATCTGGCTGCGTTACCCAAACTGCTTCCTTCTCTGGTGGCACTAGCACTGCCCCTGCTGCGACCGGTCCCGCAACTACTCCAAGTGTTACAAGTGCTACTACTCCCGCCGGCGCTGGTTCCACGAATGCTGCTTCTACTGGCACCACATCAGGGTAAACATGAATCGTCTGTAAGGGATGAACCACTAATGCTTTGTCTAGCACTTCTCGGGCTGCATCTGCTACCTCTGCTGCTACCTCTGCCACTAGTTCTAGTGCTGCCTCGACTAACTTCGCCAGTGTCAGTATTGCTGGTGTCATCGGTACCATTCTTGCCGCTTTCTTTGCTTAAACAGTCTACGGTGATGCAAAATCATAGTCAGCTGAGTTGTTTCTTCATAGAAGCATCTCAAATTGACGGATATCGTTAGCTGCAGGAGTACTACGGAGGCCTATGACATTTTTACAATTTAATTATCTGAACTTTTGCTTCTGATTTATTTGGATGGTGTGATTTTTTAATCTTGTTGTACGTTTTTGATCCCATGATCTTGATTTCAAGACCGGAAATCAGTGGTGTCTGGAGTCTGTTACTATATCTTGAACTATTCGCACTATCCAATTTATAAGCTTGACGTGAGTCGCAAGAAGGCGGGGTCTGAAACAGTGTGATTGTCTTGTCTTGTTTTCAGGTGAAATGCAGCTTAACATGAGTCTAACCTAGATGTCCGAACAGTGTCGCATCCAGCCAAACACATGGGTGTAACAGTCGGGCGGTTAACTTAGCAGCCAAGCCTCGTGGCCTCAAAGTCTAGACATTCATTCCCCCTTTTAACTCTCGTTCAAGATAGCCTATCACTCAGAATGTCTACCTGGTTTGTCGATGGCATTAAAATGGTCAGAAATGATGATATCATCATCGGGTGAGACTACTGACTTCCTATACATGACTTTACTAAGGTATCGGTCTGTATATGTAGGTTTGTTGGTCCAGTAGGAGCTGGAAAGAGTCACGTAAGAAGGTAAAGCGATGAGCTGAGAGAGGCTTAACAAGATATAGTTTATAGATCTCCTGACGGGCCAACCCAATCACCGTACAGGACATACTTTGGATGCTACTACTGCCCAGGTGAATGCTGTCCGTGTCAAACATCCGAAATATGGAGATCGAATCGTTCTGGTGGACACTCCTGGCTTTGACGACACTGTCAGGTCATCCATCCAAGTCCTACGTATGATTCATTGTTGGTTTCAAAAAATGTGAGGCGAGCAAGAGAGTTGAACGCCATCAATGGCGCTGAAGGTTATCGTCAGGTATAAGAAAGGCATTAAACTCCATGGAGTTATTTGTCTACACCGAATTTCAGATAATCGTTTGACGGAACCCTTGAAGAGCCTTTGGATATTCAGGGAATTATGTAGAGACTCTGCATTGACACAGATTGTCCTCGTGTCCACCATGTGGAGCGAGCTCGCGCTTGAGGACGGAATATTAAGGGAAAAGGAGCTGAAAGAGCTTCATTGGAAACCTTTGATTGAGCGAGGCTCAAAGCTCGATCGCCTCAACAACAATGATCCAGAGGATGCCTGGCGAATAATCGAACAGCTGATACAACGAAAGGACTCCCGGGAAACCGCGCAACTACAAGAAGAGTTATTGAATCTCGGGTCAAGGCTCCAGGATACCCATGCGGGAAAAATATTGCAAAACTCACTTCAAAAAGCTCTTGCGGAACAGAAGAGTTCTTTGAAAGAAATCATGTCTCAAAATCAGCTATCAATGGACCCAAGATTATTCAAAAAATTGGCTAGGGAATATGCCCTGTGTGAAGATCAAACGAGGAAGGCATTTGAAGAGATACGAAGATCGAAATTTGATCTGGGAGCTCAGATATCTGTCATCTTCTGCGGCAAATCGAATCGAGCAGTAGGTTTTATTATCAACTGTGAAATTCAAATAATATTTCATACCACAGGCGTGCATTAAGGCTGATTGCACTTAGGTCGATTACGACTGTCTGAACGGCACTTGTTATGACGTTGACAAGATATACGATGGTCCGATACTTTTCACTATCAGGCTCTTTGGGCAAACTCGTGAAAACGATATGAGCAGGTAGTTTATATGGCGTACGTGGATTTAAGCTCAGTGAGCGTTTTTGAAACACACTATGATAGACGGGTTCAAACGGGGGCTATAATTTTGTCCTGGCGGTGATAACAATGTCATGTCAATTGTACTTCCTATGAAAGTAAGGTGCTCATCGTAACACCAGGCGTACAACTTGCAGTGGGAACAGTGTTGCAGGTCGTCCGCGTCGCGTATGTCGGATCAACTCATCTCTTGAAAAAATATTACATTACAACTGTCGCGTCCCTTCCTAGTCATCATCACATAGATGTGTGCACTCTCACATCGACAATTATAAATTCCCCTCGTTGCTCATGTAGATTAAGAATACCTTCTTTAGGTCTCAGCAAACATACAGCTCCTCTGTTGACATAAAGCTTTTTGAGTTCATGATGTGATTTGCTGAGGGCATTGGTGTACAGAGACAAGCAGACTATTTACAGATGTTCTATTGCAATATCAGGGGTTGGATTGGTGCAGCCTATCGAGACAAAGTGATGGGCAATTCCAGCCTGATCCTGTGACAATCATGTCACCCTTTGGTTTATGTATGTCACTTTGGAGGATACTCCACTGGCTTGACAAATCTTTCACTTATAGGGCCAAAGCCTGGCTTCTACAGTACTCAACATCTTGATGAACTCATTTAGTAAAATGACTGTTGCTCATTGCCAGAATTTCTTTGAACAAAAACTGCTACTCAGTAATCATAATTTGATGACAGAAATCATTTAGAGTCATTGTTTTCAACCAGAGAACATTGCAATGTAACAGGATAATTTATCTACTCTATAGAAATTTTCAAGAAGACAATGTCCAACCTGTTTACCAGGTCACACAAATATGCCAACTGGCACCTGTGCGAACCAAAATAAAGAGGAGTGACCTTTAAAAGAAAGGATCCCCCGACAACATAAGCCAGTAGTGCAATAGCAAAGTCATCGTGCCCAAGTCTTGCAAGCAGAGGACAAAGGGACTGGGGCTGCAAAAATTAGATAACCAATAATGAGGGCGGTGCCCCCATAATAGTGGTTAAACTATTAAGAACAGATACTACACTTGATCTAAGCCAAAAGGCCAGAGTGGTAAAGATTTTACAATGCGCACGAAGGGCTTATAAACTCAACGTGCGCGCACGGACCAGGATCTGATGTCAACAATCATATGCAAATACTATTTTTTTAATCATAAATTCATAGCAGTGTTCGATCACCTAGTTACCCTACAATCCACCACAGCCCAAACTACAGAGAGAAATATAAAAAATAGAACGCTCGCAACTGGGTCAGAAGTAAGAAAAAGAGTAAAGAGAAAGCAGAAATAGAGACGCAGCACTCAATTACTCCGTGATAGCATCACGATGGTGTTTGACCAAGCGAACGCTTCAGAATTGTCTGTTAAAAACAGGACAAAGTGCCATGCGATCATCAGTTTTGTAGTTAAACCGGCTCATGAATACATCAGTATCGACTCTTCATCTCAGAAATTTGCAAATAATTAATTTGGCACAAGATAAATCAATTTCTAATTACCAGTAGGTACTCCATGGTCGCCCAGCTTGCCTGTTGCACGGCATGGGAAGCCCTATATTAGTTTCCACCATTCCTTGTAGTTTCCACGGGTTCCCCGTGGTCATCAAGCGGCTGGACTTTCACAAAGTTCTAGGTGCATCCATTAGCTCCTGATCTGATGAAGGGTCGGCGATACATACAGTTTGTATACCGAAGATGGAATTGAATGCATCAGCCTGAGCACCAGAGTTAGGCGGGGTAGCATTGGATGCAGCAGCAGCAGCTTGAGTGCAAAGGTTCTGAGTCGTTTGATTGGCGTTGCATGAAGTCCTTAACTGATCACAGATAAATTCTGCATAAACCATGAGCAACGGTGTCCAAAAGACAGAATAGATATACATACGCGTGATGATGGTGATGCCCTGGACAGATCCATGGTTGAAGGATTCTGGTAGACGGAACATAAGAACTAAAACTGGGCCACAACATGTACATACTCTTATCTGCTGGCTCAAAGCTAGTCTCCCTCCTTCCATCAAAGTTTGCACCAAATATGATCTCAGGAGTTGAACAGGATCCCGATGATGGCATTGAGGTGGCCGTACTTAGCGAGGAACTAGTTGTTGGAGAGCTGGGAGCCCCAGTGATGCTGCTCGAGGAGCTACTGCTCCCCCCTGTCTTTGAAACAATGTTGCCCTGGTTGTCGACCACTGCCACGCTAGTGAAGTTCTACAAGAGATATCATTTTGGCTGAAAGGTGGCTACTAACAAGGAAAAAAGTTACCGTAGTGATTCCGAAAACCTTATTGAATGCGTCAGCTTGAGCGCCACCAGGTGTTGCCGATGCTGCTGCAGTGCTTGCAGTGGCGCACAGGTCTCGTGCAGCTTGACTTGCTTTGCAGCTATTAACTAGGGTATCGCAGATGAACTCTAAGGAGACCAGTATGAGCAGATAAAATTTGTTTTAAGTGTAGAAACTGACGAGTGATAATGTTGATATTATCTGCAGACCCATGGCTGTACGATGCTAGGAAATAGTTCAGTATTTCTATCAACACATTTCTCTGATCACTAACTTTTATCAACAGGTTGGAAACTTGTTTCCTTCCTGTTGTCAAAGCCACCGCCGAACTCAATTTCTGGGGTTGAACAACTTCCGAAGCTGACATCATCAGCTGCTGGCGAGCCAATTGGAGTAGACGCTCCCGTCTGTTGAGGACTTCCAGTACTAACTGAGATGGCGTTCGTTATGGTGGCCGCAGGTGGATTGGCAACTGATACCGTCACAGTAATAGTTGTTGGCTGAACGAATGCATGCACAACGTTGGCTTATTGAAAAATATGACGAAGAGATAGCTTACGTTGCAGGCACTTGCCGTTACTACGGTTCGAACTCCTGTGCCTGTCATTGTCGGTTCTTCAGCGTCGATAGCGCCAGAACTGTGGTTTAGGCCCAATGTTATGTTAGAAATGTTATTTTGGGTCTACGCACTTAGAGGAACCGTTATTGTTTCCATTACTACTGCTGGTATTATTTCCACTACCAAACGGGAAGGTGTTTGGTTGTTCACCCTTTCGGACGCTCTTGCCTGTGGCGGGATCAAAGAAGGTGTCTGGGTCATTGGCAAGGTCTTGAGCTTGTATAAGGTCATTCAACTCCGAATTATTTGGTGCCTTCTGACAAAATACAGAGTTACGAAGGATTGGCGGGTTCGTAGTGAAGTCCTGAATTAAAAAAAATGAGTGTCCGTATATTGACAACACAGGTTTAAAACATACAGGCGGAGTATTTTTCTCGGATCTGCGGTATTCCTGAGCAATCGCAATCATATTAGCTTGCGTAGTAGCATCAAATTGTCGGCCAGCATCTACACCACAATCAATGAGGTTCCTGTGTAAATCGAGGCAGTTAAATATTTTTTTACCAATTATTGCATCTGCCATATCTTGTTGACTGCATTCGGGCTGAGCCGCAAGCAGCGGAGCGACCGCCTGGCCTGCCAAATTACCGCAGACTTGTCCCGGACAAGCATCTCGCAATTTCTGCAGGACAGCCGGCTGTTCCTGGCCAAAATGTCGAGGGTACAAATAAATAGGCCGGTTATCTCTTTCGAGCCACCTTTCACGTCCGAGTGCCTGTTTCGTTGACAATATAAATGAGAAGAGAATACAGCCAAACAAAGACCTCGGAAGCATGTTCAACAAAGGAAAGAATTATAAGAGAAAGAAATGCTGGTTGAATGAGCTCGCTCTGGTCAATAGAGATACTTCGGGTTCAGAAAGTGATAGAGAAGGAGGAAGGCCGTCAAGGCCAAGAAGGAGGGACAAGCAATGGAGAGCGAACAATTGTGCGGAACCCTATTTATCCTTTACAAACTGTCGTGAACAAGTAGAGATCGTATTTAGACCATGATCTTGGTTACTTTGCCTACATTACACCTTAATTATAAGCATCGAGACCGGAAAAGAATTGACTTAACGTAGCTCCATGATATCGGTGTCCAAGATAACGGACAAGCATTCTGCCATGGTTTTCCCGAAGTCATCCACAGCTATCAATCTCCCAGCAGGTGGGAAATTCGTGCTTGAAATCAAAAGAGGCGTATTGGGGCACACAGTGGGTCGTAGTTACTATGTGACCAACCCTTGTTAACAATAACACATTGACGGTGTCTGTTTGGCACGTCAGTGGATACTGAACAAGTCTTCTGGGAAATCAAAGTAGAATGTCCGCGCCAGATGAATTCCGCTGACTGAATGGAAGAGTGCCTACTATGGTAGGCAGGGCACAAGGTTGATTACGATATTCGTCGTGAGGCTGATAAGATAAACGGAATGCTTAGGCAGGCGCCATCCAAAGACCCTGGTTACTGGGGATCCCATTCACGTATTGTATTCTCTTAACAACATACACAAAACAAAGGAGATCATGAGAAAGACACAGTTGGACGAAGAAATTTGGCTCAGATCGGCGCGGGAGCCATGGATATGAGGGTTTGACGTTGGACGCATCGTAAATCTTGTCGCTCCTAATGTGTGAGAGATGCCTCGGTCTTGGTGTATGGTGAAGAAAAACAAGAGCTTGGTCCCATCACCCATCGACATATGCCGGGGCATTTCTTAGGAGGCACAATTTTTGGCACATAAGATTTTGGGATGCTGTTCAACCAAACTGCCCATTACTTAGATGATATATTCACGGATGAAGAAAAGAAAGATAACTTCTCCGCTGCCCATGCAAATAAAAATCTACATGCAGCAACACGACTACCGCATTTCGACAAAAAACAGATCGTCGTGTTTACTCCAAGAGCACTATCTCCTATTCCTGACTCTAGGATGGTTTAGTGGTGTTCAGCGTGATGCTCATCCCCTTGGAAGTCAATGGCATAGACTTGGAACATTGAACATCAGCATACAAAATGTGACCTCTGAAGCGGAAACTCACCTGAACCACACTCTTTGCACCGGCCTTGTTTATCTTTGTGGAGGTTGAACCAGATAACATCATGAGAATCCGCAGGAACACCAGTGCAGCCAATGATGCGTTCTACATCCTATAAAGCGCAAAATCAGGTCGACATACTATCCCACAGAAATGGGAATAAGCACGCACATAAGAGGGAACGAGGACGGGGTTGGCCTTGGTGCCGATCCTACTTGAATCTAATGGTTCCTCATCGAAGACATTGATTCCTTGTGTCTGTCCAAGAAGCTGCAAGCGCTCCAAACCTGTTGACTGGTCGAGGTCGGTGGGGACGGTTCCAGGTTTGGCACCGGGACCATAAAGTTCAGGTGGAGGAGGGCCGCCAGAGGAAACACGGAATGTTGTAGAAAATGCGCGAGAGGCCTGTCGCCTGTTGGTCGTGCGAGCTGCGAGAGCTGCAGGGCGAGTCACACGTAGAGCAGTTTTGAACATGGCAGAATATTATACAAAATGTCACCGCAAAACTAGAGTCACACAGTGACGCTTCCGCGGAATCCCGAACCAGCTGATATTTTTTCATGGACGTCATACGATTTCGTACAACCAAAACCATACATGTAAAGGATGAGAGAAATCATAGATATGATTAAATTTGTTTTTCAGCCTCCGGACAGATAGACCCGCTGGAACGCTCCCGAGTCTCTGTCATACCAAGACGACGCTGGATCTCATACTGACGCTCAATATCTGTTTGGGCAAGACGTGTAGAATCACCAAAGACTTCATCCATCTCTTCCAAGCTCAAGCCCTTAGTTTCGGGGACCTGGAAATCATGATAAGAGAACCCATTGTCTCCATATCCAGCTGAAATACTCACAAAAAATATGACAAAGAGACCACCCAGAAGGGAGAACACCTGTTATGAGCGGTCATTCTTAAATGCATAGATCAAAGATGTGAATCACACATACGCCGAAGATAATGAACGTTCCGAATCTGAGATGTTCCATCATACTGGGCATAACTTGACCAACTGATGAAGAAATAGAGGATTATGAGATTATTGACGGAGGGGGATGAGTCTCTAACCGCTTACTGATGAAATTATTCATCTGCGAGTCAAATAGCAATGCTAATTAGTGTAAGATCATTGGCCCAAAACAAAGTAACTGACCCAGGTGGCGGAGGCCGCAATTGAGAGGCCCTTTCCACGTACACTCAGGGGCCAAATCTAGATCAGATGTCAGAGACGATGCAAAAATGTCTGTGCTTGGTATACATACCTCAGAAATAACAACCCAAGAGCATGGGGCCCAACTATACCCAAAGCCAATGGCAAACACCCAAATGAGAGCACATGCAGCCCAGCCAGCAGCTACAATGCACTTAGTATATGGCCACCTCTGATAGGTTTACCTGTCAACCTACCCCGATGACTGCATGGAAAGAGACATCAATTGTTTATATTGACCGGGGAGAATATCCGCTTACGAGGTCCAACTATCTTCATACAAACCACTTAAGATTGCTACTATGATGTGGCATCTACCTGTAAACGATACGCACAAGGCCATATAGCAATTCAAACTCACATTCCCATCAAAAAGGCACCAGAAATCAAAACAGGTTTGCGGCCAAGTTGATCTATTGCAAGAACAGCGGGAATTATGGCCAAAAGCATTCTGATCAATTGGTTAAATATTCCAAATCATTTACCAGAAAAGTGAGCTCACGCGATACCAACGACACCAGTCGCAAGGAGCGAAACGGTACTCCCTGTAAGACCCAGATTCTGGAAGATCATCGGTGCATAATACAAGATTGCGTTGATACCAGCTGAGGAAATCGATAAACATGCAGTTATTACAGGAGCTTCAATTGTACTCACTCCATTGCTGGAAGAACATAGTTCTACGATGTTTTAATTCTCTTGTCCTATCCAGAACCCAACACTTACAAAGATCCAACAGCAACTCGATACAGTAGATCTGAAATGTCATATAAGAGTTTCTCAGAATCTGAGAATATCAAGACTCACGCCTCTCGCGAATAAGACTGAGGTACCCATACAATCCAAGCCTGAGATTTGAGGACCAAGAGCCATCTTGATAGTCAGGGAATCTCTGCTCTGACACCTCCTTTTCAAATAGGTGCTGAGCCTTGATTTCTCTGGAAAAGTACCGTCAGTTTACGTCACACAGAAGAGAATACCACAGACGCACAGAAACTCTAGCCGAATGATATCAGCATCCGGGGATAAGCCGCGTACCTCGCTCAAAACGGCGAGCGCCTCGTCATCACGACCTTGATTGACTAGCCATCTATGAATAGAACGATCATAAGCATAATTCCAACCCCAGTGAACGAGAACTCACCTCGGTGAGAATGGCATGAACAAGATTCCAACTCCAAGAATGACAGCGGGAACAAGTTGCAAGGCAAGAGGCAACCTCCAGGCAGCTTCGTGTTGACCTGCTCCAGATCCTCCAATAAAATTTGTACCTTTCCAATGGACCGTTGCATTAGCAGCTTGTGCTTCATAGATCCAATAAATTACCATAATCAATCCAGAAAGAAATCATGATGCCGAATGTGATAGCAAGTGGTTGAAGAGCGACGAGGCTTCCTCGTACCTCGGGAGGAGCAATCTCAGCATTGTAGAGTGGGACAACCATACTGAGTGAACCAACGCCCATGCCCGTGACAAATCGACCTGGAAATCAGATCAGCAATATGGGAACATTGGGACTCGATTATTCACCTCCGTAGATAGATGGTGGTCCCTTAGCGGAGGTCTGAACAACAACTCCAATACAAAACACGCAAGCGGCTGGATATTCAATTCATTATCTCAAGAGAATAGGGGTGAGAAAATGACACACCTAAAACGATGGTATATCTCCGTGAAAACCTGTCAGTAAAGTAGGCTTGAAGCGGTCAACTACCAGTCGGCGACGAGTGATTGGTGACTGAAAGTTCACCAGTTACAAGGACACCAAACCATGCTCCAAGTTCGAGAATTGATACTAGCCAGCCTTGCTTTCCAGGGTCATTTACGGCTGACGCCATACGGTCCTTGAAGGAGTGCATGCTGATGAACTAGTAAGTCCGATTTTACCAGGTCAACGATTGGCTTACACTAGTATACTGGAGAAAACACCCTGAGCCACGTTAGTCCACGAGATCCCAGATAATGTTGTTTAACTTGCTTGGTTATAACCTGGTGGGAGATCGCGAGGGCATCAGAGCAGGAAAGAGAAAGTATGAAGATGAGAAACCATACCATAAAGCCTAGACATAGTCAATACGCATCTTGCTAGTGGAGAAGTTGGAATTGGAGAGCACACTTACAATCCTCCTAATGACGCAAAAATGGCAATTGAAAAAATTCTGCGATTTTGAACAAGACCAGCCTAAATTAGCATCAGCCGAGAGCACCTGGTTGGATCTATCACAACACACCCATCCAGATGCTCCAGCGAGGGCTCTACGCCGTACAGCGGTAAGATTTGAGTCAGTTCCCACAGCCCCTCCAGCCATCGGTTGTAAACTGAGGGAGAAGTTATGACAGTCATCTTATATCCACATGTCCTCCTGAGTCGGAAAAATTATTTTAGGTGTGTGAAACTGCTAAGTTCTCGGAACGCGTCTTAAAAGTGTCAAAATCGTGATTGACTGACTACACACTGAGCTGGTGGATTAATCCAGAACCACTGGGATTACCGGATAATTATTATGATTGAAAGGATATCATCGATTTTTGATTTGAACATGACCAAAACACGACTTGTAATACCTTAATTTTGATTCGATGATTGAGCATGTGCTTTTGGCTTGAGTGGAGGACTGAAAATGTGCATGCGTGAACCTGATGAGGACTTCAGGCATTGGTTGCCAAATAAGTTATATAGAAAGAAGTGACTAGGGAGCAAGGGCAGTTTGTTGTCGCGGAAAACTCAGTGATGAACAGAGCATGGGTACGGGGGACGTAGAGTCGGAGGCAGGGTGATACTAGTGAGGATCCATCCATTTCTGGGAAGCACTAGCCATGTTTCTATCGGCTCAGACGACAATTCTGCGAAGACAACATCTTTGTGGGGAACTATCAATACCCGTTCTCGAAGTACGGGTTCCAGTTCGGATTCAAACTTGAGAGGGTTTGTTTGTGGTGTAGGGACGACCATAAGATCAACCGATTTGGGCTTGGAAATTTGATTCCAGTGGTCATGGCCATAAGCTATGGTAGTACAGGAAAGTGTGAATAGGACAGAGGTGATGGGTTTCCTGTTTTGAAGGAAAGTGATGAGGAGAGGGCAACTCGAAGCCATGACAGGGATGGAATATACATCCTGATGTTGGAATGCGCAGCCGAGCTTTTCCTGGGATCAAGTGTAATCCTTCTACTTAAAGCTGCTGCAGCCATAGCATGAGAATTTTCCTCAAGTACTGTCATCATTGAGCTACACCCAATTAAGTTCCTAATCACAATAACATACTGTCAGTCAACAGTGATCAGATAGTGATTTGATCAGCGATGTGAGACTCATTTTTCCAATTAAGCTCTCCCAATAATTTACAACTGATCTACCTTACAAGATGAGAATCAGGATTCTGGGCTTCTGCTGATGTAGATAACTGGTATGCCACAAAGCATCTAATCAATTCACTATATAACTTGATGTCAGCATCTGAAGAATTACCTAGATATAACTCATTGTACATGATATGGGATTTGCATTGGCTTACAAGAGATAAATGCAGATGACACATCAACCTTGCAGGAACTTCAGCCATCAGTCGTATCAATTGATAAACTCTGCCCGTCTGCAAACTCCAGCGCGCTCATCTGCATTGTTCGATTCCAGGTTGACTCATGGCTTATGGTTACGGCAGCTTCCCGTAGGTTTATGATCAGACGACTCGCCTTTCATATAGTATCAGTTAACCCCGAAATATGTAAACAAATAGCTTACAGAATATGAATATACCACTGTCAACCACCTAGTGCGTCGCTTAGTAATGTGGTTTCCTCATTGCAGATTACTGGTCCGCACTTACACTAGCGGAACCTCCTGTATTGGCCCTTTCACAGCGGAATTAAAGACGGTTGATACGAGCAAAGCGACTGAGGAATATCAGCCCAGGGTGAATGATGTTATCTTAGGAATAGTCGGACCTGCAATTCTTTGAAACGCTGAGCAGTCAAGACAGACCATCATAGAGAATGACAACATACAGGAAGAAGTATACTGTGCCATCTCGTACGAAAGCCATTAAGAGAGGTGAAAAGCTTCTATGAAACTCATATCGTGGGGACAGTCTCCCTCTAGTCTTTGCAGTACCCAAGAACTTCCAGATAGTCATCCCAAAGAAAATGACTTTTAACATGATAAGTACCATTGTTACGGGAATCAGAGGCCTATCATACCTGCTATACAGAACGTAGGGATCCTTCCCAGGCAAAAACGAAAGGCTTCATATAGTGGTATGTCCTTTTGTTGAGATAGCCACTCACCATGATATCAAGAAGATATTATCTGGACTCGTCTGAAATACGCAGCCTGGATATGGGAACGACGGGTTTGGTGGTACAACTCGTTCAGTAATGTGCATCCGGACTGTGACATAGAATTCCAGCTATCGGCGAAAAACAGTGTTTGAAAGGCTCAATGCCACTGGACGACTGGAGTAACTCACCACAAACTCGACTAGACAGTCATTAGAAACTCCATAATTTAGTAATTATCAAGTGGCAAACGCACCGAAGACGGCAAAAATCAAGAAACACAACACTGAGGAAATTGAGCGCTCCGATCGACGCAAGTTTATGGGACAAGACCCACCACGATTGCTGGATTTATACAATGCATAAAGGCGAAGTATCAGAATGACGTTAATAACCGTCGTGAAGATGATCAACCCGGCACTGACGCAAATTGGCTGAGCATGATTGTATCTAGTTGAGGGAAAGACCTTACACAGATGATAAATACAGATAGGCTCTACACCTGGAACAATTTTCTGAAATTGGCCGTTAAGATCTGGGGTGTGACTTACGCCTAGTCCCTCATCAATAATGCATGGACACATATACATAGGAAACCTTGACTATTAGCTCACATTGACAGACAGGCCGACTTGTGTTGACACTGCAATATTCCCACATCTTGAGTGAGATACGAGGAAGTTTGTCAACTATAAAACGTACTTATACTTATCACGCTGAAATCGAATGGGTTTTCGTCAGTTCATATATCTGATCAAAGCGTGTGGTACAAACCCGACGTGGATGAGACCATAATAACGAGCGAATATATACAGTGCTTTGGGGAGCGACCATTTAGCACTGACCCACTTTGAGTATTGCACAACATGTTCAGAACAGGGATGTTACCTCCATATATACTTATACTGCCAGAAATCAATTAGGTAGGCATCATCAATCGGTATAGGAGTTTTGCCTACTTCACGAGACATATCCAAGAGGACATCGTATGCAAGGACAGTAAAAGCAGCGACTGCAGAGAATGTTACTGCCTTTATATCAACAAAAAAGGGGGAAACTCAATATCAGCGTAAGTCGTAATGCGCTTTTCAGATATAGCAGTACGCATCGCAGCTAGCTGAGTTTCTAGTGCAGAATCCGACATGAGTGCCTTGGAATGAAGCTTGACCTACATGTCCCCTTCGTTATATTAGGTCCCTCTGAACCGCATTACATACGAGGGCTGTGCTTCTGAACGTGAACAAGCCGAAGTTAATACGTTAGGGCGGTGGATCCGATCATTTCTATCGTTGATAATCAAGGGCTCCGCGGTCTTCCGAGTTCTTGTGGCGCACCAAATATCTGGAGAAAGTTTAGATTACACAGCACACTATCGCAGCACGTCACATCATAAGCAACTCGCATTTTGTGGTGTTAGATTGGGACCAGAAGGCAATGATAAATTTAGACGAGATGAATGTCAATCCCGGCACTCATTGACCACTGTTTACCCTGATCGTACAGGTCCCAGAGAGGAACTGATATTTTGAATCTTTTGTTTAATTGATGTTACTAAAGCTTGGACAATTTCTCAATACAAGAGATAAAGGGAAGAGCTGTAGGGACACGGAACCAGCGTAACGTGATTGTTGTGATTGAAGTGTTGTGTGGAAAAGAGCTACATAAAGGCAACAAGAAACGGGAAGGGCAAGATATAGTTGTATATTTTAAAAAAATATATACTGATGACTTCATCTAGGCTTCTGAGGTCAAATTTGATCTAAATTAGGCGTGAATATAGTGGAATGGACAGGTCTTCTGTAGGGTTGGTGATGGGATCAAACCGAGATGAGTGGATCAAAGGTGCCCAATGTACGAGTGGATCCAAAGTCTGGATGCTTGAACGCGGCATCTTGGCACAGATCACTCTGATAGTGTATCTCTAGTGAAAGGATTTCCATGTACTGCAAGAGAAGACCCTTCAATAAAGGACTAGTCATCCCAGACGCCCCTGCTCTATCGCAGGGTTCTTACCTATCTCATTCTTGCCATCATTTTGACCTTGAACACTGTTTACTCGCCCTTCCCTTCTCCACACAGATGGTTATATAGTTATCTATCTGACCATCTGCATAACGGAAGTCTACTATACACTCGTTACAAGTATCCGTCAGCCCCAATCCTTGATTGATGGCCCCTCTATAGTGGGTTCCACGGGCTAGAAGTGGATTTTGCCCATCCGATCACTTTTTACAAGAAATACAGGTGGAAATGATTTTCGTTTTACTGATCTCAAACGCTGAAGCAGTGACCGTCCAACATGGATCCGTTTTCAAATTCAGGATTTTTGGCAAGACGATTGTAGTCATCTCCTCTCCTGCTGTAGCTCTCAGAGATTGCTCTGGAGCATTTTAAGCTATGGTCACCGAAGACAGTGTCTATCCAATGGTCCAGAGCCCTTATGTCGTCTTATTTCGTCCAGATTCACACAAGACCTTCTAAATTTATTGGTCTCTCGAACTTTACTCATGATGATGTATAACGTAACTTTACCAATTTCCCCTTTCACACCTTTGACGACTCTGTCTTCGATCATGGCTCTTCCCTCATTTCACATTATCTGGGTTTACTCTCAAGAATTGCTCGTGACGCCCTATACAGGTTGGAACTGTCATATCATCGGACCCTGGATCCCTAAGATGGACAGATATCTGGAGGGTGTTGTCGATGTGATGACGAACATATATCGTGAAGTGAAGTCACCAAGGCCGACCTGACTCATGCAAAAAATTCCCCGATTGATGGGTCGGGGTCATGTGTCGCCTTTTGGCCGACAGGGATGCATACACTAGTGCCTGTCTGGCATTCGTTGATGAATTTCCTCACGTCCAAGACATCTCCCAAATTGATCCGAGAGCTCTCAGAGGTTCATTTCTTGATCCAATTCGTTTGTTCGGGAAGTTATACGCATGAAGACAACTAATGGTTCTGCCAGGATCGCAACAAGAGACGCAGTCATTCGGGATGAGGGATACATCTAATATTGATACGCAAGGGAGAAGTAATTTTCGTTGACTCCCAAGGAATGCATTCTTCTCTTGTACCCGGAAATCGAGGTCTTCAAAGTCGATCAATTTATAGATGAGGTAGCACCTTGCAGTTTGTATGTTTTCTGAATGGGCAAACATACTGCAAGGTTTCTTGTTCTGCGCCTGCATTGAAAGTTCTGATATACGGTTCCCTAGTGTGCAGGACGGGACGAAAATATGCCAATTTCATCAACCGTCAGTTAGTAATCCCAGAGAACAAAAAGTTGAATTCGTATATTTCCAGAAAATCTGGTCTCTGGGTCAATGAAAGCTACAATTGATATTTACTCGAGGGGACTGAGTGTCGAAGAATTCCTAGTAAAAGCTGAGCTTCAGTTTAAGTTCAAACAACGTGTAAATTATGAAGAAAGAAGATAGTCACGAACGCACCCATGGATATAGGAGAGAGTGGAATGAGCGAAGTGGATACCAGAGAACGGAGATGACGAGATGAAAAATATCTATGTTCCAATATTGCAAAGCTATGGACACTCTTACAAGTCGTCGGCGCATCAGTCTGCACCCGTCTTGCCTAGGTTAAGCTCGATACATTGATATAATGAATCAGCTTGAAAGGTTTTATATAAAATTGAGATATTTATATACTGATTCCCGTTCACAGTCTGGTCAAAACTGTACGCTTGTCCCAGGATCACTGATCGCCAAAAGCTATTGATGCATAGACCTTGCGGTTGTAGATGTCTACAGGATCAAGAAGTTCAGTACAACCTTCCCCTGCAAGCAGAGCTTCTGCCGTTGATAAGAGTAGAGTTGGTTGTTCAGAGTACTGGGTTAAGCTTCTTCTGCTTATTCATGATTCGTTTCTCACAGATATACTTTGCAGTCCTGGGATCCATTTCTTACCGGTCAAGATAAGTCGACTCTACTTCTAGAAGGAAGAATACCTTGTTCTTCCCGAATGACGAAAGTGATGGAGTCGAAGCCGAACAAGAACGAATATCTCTCCTTGCGCTAATGATTTCGCCTTATCAGAGCGTGTCCAATACTACCCTGTCATTCAAAGATTTCTCAGAGACGCCCTCAACTCGATCCAAAGATCCAAAGATCAAATATGGATGACATGAAGAACTGGCTAGAAAGAATTGCATTGATTTTGCCAGTGCTCAGAGCCAGTTTGATGTCACTGTGACCGTAGTTCCGTCTACATTATGAGCGAAGTACAGTAAACCCGAATTGGGGACTCATCATGAAAGAGATTAACGAGGGGCCCTTATGAGTTTGAGGTCAAGTCGGATCGATAAGAGGGATCAAAGTTTTCAGGTATGTTCATACTCAGATTCTGATAATAGGTGATTACTATTTGGAGCGAAAGGCCTTCCAATCTATGTAAAATGCAAAGGGCAGATGCTCTGATGACCGATCAAAGAAAAAGACCAAGAAGCCCGGCAAACGATGAGACCCCTCTATGATCTGCACTACACGTCATTTCGTTCACATATAATGTAGATACATGGCTTGTTCCTGGTGAATTTTAGTAGATTAACCTAAATTTCCTTCTCCTTCACCATACCGAGACGGTCACCAATTTGCCCTTCACGCCACATGTTGACTGCGATAACTGCCGCGCCCGGACCAATGAAGGGAATAGCAATTAGATACCACAAGAGAATGAGTGGGATCTCAATAATGTCTGAGACAAACCAGAGTTGTGCAATGCCCGTTGAAAGCAGGGCAAAGGTGAGGTCCCATTTCAGGAAGTCATGAATCTGAACAGGAGTAGGGGCACCAACTAGGGGTGTTAGGGATGGTACATAAAGGGCTTTGACGGCTTCCAAATCTGACCTTCGAGGCCATAATTCAACTAAGTAAAACAAGGATGCCACGACCAAGGATACAAGGTAGAAGAGCTGAATGATACCGAATCCAGACTCGGCATGGACTGGTTGCTTGATTTTGAGATATAAAAAGGTGGCCACAGCCATGAATATGGGAAATGGCTGCCAGATGGCAGTGGCGATGGGATTTTGAGATGTCACCATACAGATAGAAGGGATGCCAGCTCCAACTGTCAGTCCAAACATGATGGCTTGGGCATGAACCCTGGTGATAGAAGTAGTAGAGTTGAACCTCGCACGACCACCACTGAGAAAGAAAACGAGATAGTAGAGGGGCATGGTTGTTCCTATGCCACAAACTTGGCCGAGGAGACCAACGACAACGGGAAACGCTATGGCCACACTGCGGCCGGTGCGAAAACTTTCAACTGCAGGGATGATGTAGAGGATAGATCCAAAACTGAGGGAGTAGTTGAGGAATGTGAAGGGGTCTCCTGGGGTCATTGCTCCATGGAAGAACGCGACAAAGCCGCAGAGCTCCTTATTTACTGTTGGAATGCCAGTGTATGGAAGTATGTATGGACCTTGCCCAGATCCGCATTCGGTGGTAAGAGCGGATGCTAGCCCAGAAACAAAGAGGTGTCCAAGTATAAGTTTGCAGGCGTAATAGGTGAGAGTGCCAAAAACAAGCAATGGTAGGACAATATCTATTGACTGGCTTCAGAAAGTGTACCATAAGAAATTCTGGAAGTGGATATTACCTCGCAGGATATTACGTGTCATGCTGATTTTGAGTTACAGGTGAAATGATGGGAGAGCTAGTATTATATATGTAAGATTGATGTGGGAAATGATGGTACTTGCTAGGCCTTATCAAGACTAACCAGGATTCATGGGGCCCATGAGTCCATCAGACAGGCTAAACTCAAAATAGTAAAATTATCTTGACCAATTCTGAATAAGCCTTATCTAATATTACTCTCTTTTCTCTCAATCAGGTTTTCATCTGGGCTTCTGGTGTCATGAATCACCATTAGATCTTTTTCTTTTTCTTTTTCTAATTCTTTATTTTCAGACACATGGGAAGACAATACCAAAAGTAGAAGGATGAGTCAGAGACTAATAGATGGGACATTTGTAAATATATATGTCATAAACTTCATTTGGCTATATCTCCACAAATACTTATACAATTCCCATGGTCTAAAATGCGTTTGAAAGCCCTTAAAAAGACCTTTCAAACAATGCCCAAAATGTGTCAAAGTGATCAGTACTCATTGAGATATTAGTTAATCAGTACTAGACACTGATTGGCAGATATCTTGGGAACCACCAAACACAGACATTCGCTTCTACATGCACATAGAAGCTCTTTTCGATATGCTTCTGATGACCATAAATAGACCTTAGGGCAATACAATCCTGTGGAGATACAAGGACCTTAAGGTTTGGTATAACACTAATATATTACTTATAGATACACATCAATCCTTGAACACAAACAAGGACTGCTCTTTTTATGGTTAAGTTATCACTATTTCAGACACAAAAGAACTACCATATATAGAACAATAGGCAGTAGAACATATGATGCTCTATTCAGATGCATAGACCATTCTTTCATGTATATAAGGTTTTTTAGTCTGAGGATTAGATCTCAGACTTAACAATATCTTTTGTTGCTTATTCTACCCTGCTATCAAGCTTTGAGAACTCCTCTTCAACCAATCACAAACTAAGTAAGTTGTCATAAATCATGATACAAGGACTTTTCACTTTCTATTTTTAGAACACTCTTACATAATCAGAGATGTCACATGATCA